>PPYF01411345.1_pt1 | contig 31955 bp, 29 predicted proteins | sample 1559871 | NCBI WGS metagenome assembly PPYF01 (sample SAMN08240021, study PRJNA423297) | Human gut metagenome, whole genome shotgun sequencing project.
GCCAGGACTTCCAAAAGTTCCAGCAGCAGAAAAAATTGATGTTGATGAAAATGGAGTAATATCTGGATTATTCTAGATTTAAATTGCTAACAATTGAATATTTATATAGATATAATCAAATGAAGTAAATGGGAGAGTTAATGAGAATACATAACTAATATAAGTAAAGAATAGAAATTCATTGATTATAAAAGAAAAAGAAGTGTTGAAAAATAAAGTTAAATTTTATTTTGCAGCACTTCTTTTTTATAATGCATAGGAAATTATATATTTAAGAGTTTTTGGAATAAAAAAATCTTACATAAGCTTGTCATTTTCCATTACTACAGGTTCATAAGCTTGACTTTCTCCTGTAATACTAGTCTTAAGTCTATCGATCATGTATGATTTTAACTCTTCTTTATTTTTGAATTTTGTTATTTGGTAAGGTAATTCGAAACCATATTTTTCTATAAATATAACACCATCTTTAGTGTTTATGGCAACCCCAGTATGACCTACAAATAAAGCATTATTTTCTTCATCTGGAACATAACCATTTATTATAGAAATATTCTCATCTGATTTAAATGATATTTTTCTATTTTTAAATTCTTTAGCAATTTCATCAGCAGATTTTTTTACATCATTAAAATCACTTACCTTGATATTTGAGAAGAAATTGAAGAATTTATTCATATCTTCTTTACTAAATTTTGCATCAGGATTATCTCTTAATGTTGCATAATCCATTTCTAAGTTAGTATTATCTATTTTATCGTAATCTAAAGAAGAATTTGAGATTATGAATTTATTAAATAATCTAAAAGCAGTTATCCTACAATTTTGATCCGTAAAATTAGGATTATTTTCTATCCATTTATCAGAAAGATCATATAAATTATATGGAACTTGCATTTTAGATAATCGCTCATTTTCATTTAAAAGTTCTACACCTTCAACACTTTTATAATAGTGTTGAACTGATTGCATAAACATAGAAATATCTTTTTTATCGATATTATTTTTACTTAAAAAATCAGATACTTTCTTTTGAGTATCTTCATCACTCATAGTTGAATACTTCATATTTTCAGAAGTTAAAGGGTCTTCTTTTTTGCTTTGGGAAGTACAACCACCAAATAATAATGTTGTAAGCAATATGCCCACGATTAATGTTTTTTTCATAAAACTATCTCCCTTAATTTTATTTTTAAAATATTATATCATGATTTATAATTGCATAAAATAAATAAAATACAAAAGGAATATAATTTATTGTAAGTTAATTAGTGGAAATATAATTAAGAATGATTTTTAATTATATTAACTAAAAGCATGATAGTTAGGATTATGAATCCTATTGAAAATGCTAATATTAAGTAAATAATTTGTTTTTCATTTTGAAGGATAAAGATACCAACTAGTAGAATTATAATTGCAGCTGAATCATAGTTTTGTATTAATAATTTAATTTTAAAAGAAGATAATCCAGGATACTTGACTTTAGTGCTTTCTTTCAAAGATTTTTTAGCACTTAATTTCCAAAGTAAATCCTCTAAAAAATTCAAACAAAAAAAGAATGTAATACTACTATAAAAAATTGTCATGCATAGTTTTCCATAAGAATAAGACTCTATAGTAGGATTATTTTTTCCCCAAGTCATTGCTAAAAAGAAAAATGATAGCATTTGAATAAGATACCCCGAATTAATTTTTAATAATGAATCTAATTTTAAAGAGTCATCAGTTTGTATATCAACTACATTTATATCTTCTGTGTAGAATATCTGATATTCTGAGTCTTCAACAATATGTTTCCATCCTGATGATTCACATATCTCAATATATTCATTAAATAATAATTCATAATTTTGTAGTGATGTATCAGGGCATGTATCTGATAACCTTGGAATATCCACCGCAAATCTCAGATTTTTAGGCTCACACCTTTTAAATTTAAAAATATTAAATATCCAAATTTCATCTAACATCCATCCTTTAGCCGCCATTTCAGATAGATATAATTCTAAAGCATGACAATCCCTAGCCTCAAAGGGTATTTCTTTTAATAATATATTTTTGCTAATTCTCATAATGTCCTCCCCTTTATAAGTAAATTAAAGTTAGTTTATTTTATCTATTGATACAACATTTTCCCTTATTACTTCTGTAATATAAATTAAGTTTGAAATATAAAATTATCTGCTTAAAAAGTCTTTGCCGTCATTTACCATAAGTAAAAGTCTGTTGTATTCTTCTTTTAAAATATTGATGCCGTCTTCTGCTATTATGTAACTTATTTTTCTGCCTTCAACAGAAGTTTCTTTTATTAGTCCAGCTTGTTGAAATTTTCTAAGTAGAGTATATAAGGTTCCAGGCCCTACACGAATTCTTCCATTTGAAATTGTTTCAACTTTTTTCATTATATCGACTCCACAACATTCTTCTGTTAAAGAAAGAAGAACATAATACATTGGCTCAGATAATGTTTGAAACTGCTTTCTAGCCATTTTTGCCTCCTTTTTCGATTATAATATCGAGTATCGATATTTATAGTTAAAGTGTAATATCGATACTCGATATTGTCAATAAAAACCAAAAATAAATATGATTACAGGTTTGTTACATAAATAATTTCAAGATATATTAATTAAAAAAATGAGCAGAAATAAAGTTTTTTATATCTACTCATTTTGAAATTTATTATTTAACAGTACTTACTATATTTTTAAATCCATCAACTAAAATATTAGCGTCTAATGAGTAAGTAACTATATCAAAGCCTTGTTTATAGTATTTATCTATATCATCAAATCTTCCGGTAAATACAGATGATATTTTATTGTATTTCTTGCAAGTGGAAAGAATTTTATCTATTGCTTTTAAAAATTCAGGGTTATCAAATTCACCAGGAATGCCCATTGAGATTGATAGATCAAATGGTCCTATAAAAATTCCATCGACACCATCCATAGAAACTATGGTTTCTATATTTTCGAGACAGCCGACTGTTTCACATTGTAAGATAAGTAATGTCTCTTCATTTTCGTGTTTCATACCTACATCGATAGGCTGTCCTTGTGGGTGAGAATATCCCCAATAATCCTTACGAGAAGGGCAGAAACCTCTTTTACCTATTGGGCTAAATTTGCCGTATTCGACGATTTTTTTTGCTTGTTCTACTGTTTCTATGCAAGGAACAATAAGACCTTTTGCACCAATATCCAAAGGTTTCAGAATTGCTGGTCTAGATACTTCACGAACGCGTACTAAAGGAGTTAGTCCGACATTATCGCAAGCTCTTACGTAATTCATTGTACTTTCTGTTTCAAAAGGACCATGTTCATTGTCTATAATTACAAAATCAAGTCCTGTTTGACCTAAACATTCAATTACACTCATTGAACCTAATTCGAAAAAAGTTCCTAAGACTTTTTCTTTATTCTTTATTTTTTCTTTTAATAAATTGCCCATAATAAAACCTCCATTGTACTATGATTTAATTAAATTATAATACAATGAAGGTATCAAAATTAACAAATTGAGATATTAATATAATAAAGTTTTAAGTGTTTGTAATAATATATTGTACGATAATATTAAAGATTTAAAACTTATATATTCGTTATTCCCATGGATTCCAGAAATATTATTTTTTATATCAAGAGGGAAGAAGCCGATAGTGGCAATTCCTCTTTGTCTAAAAAATCTATTATCACTATATCCTGGAGTTATAATTGGGAGCAATTTATATTTTTTATTTATATTATTTAATTTATTTTCTATAATATTAAATAGTTTTTTATTATAATCCAAAATCATATCCACTTCTTTATTTTCTAGAATAATATCTATATTTTCGTAAAAACATTCTTGGGCAATTTTTCTCTTATTTTGTAGATGTCTATAATTATAGAAATTTAATGTATTTTGATTATAGTAACCGAGTTCTATAGCTTTATTAAAGATCTCATTGATTTTATTTTCTGTATAATTTATGGACGTATTTTTTATTTGACTATTTTCATTTATATAAACTTCTTCGGTTTGAATAGTAAAATAAATATCTTCACCAAGAGGGATAGGATAACCTCCACCTTCACCAAAAACAAGTTTCATACTATTTGAAACAGGTATATTATTTAAAAGCCACTTAGTACCAAATTTTCCATCACTTTCTTCATCGCAAGAACATATAAAAATTAGCGTATTTTTTAATTCTTTGCCATTACAATTGTTTAGATAAAAATACTTCATAATATCCATCCAAATTGCCACTAATCCCTTACAGTCAAGTGTTCCCCTTCCAACTATACAGTTATTGACTAAAGTTGCTTTCTGTGGTGGAAAGAGCCAATTTTCTGCATTATAATTTGCAGTATCTATATGACTGTGAAGTATAATCGCATCGTCACTTTTTCCCTTTATAGTAGCTATAATGTTTCCTTTGCCTGAAACTGGTTCATAAACCTTATTTTCTATACCTATTTTATCGAATACTTCTTTTATATATAAAATGCCTTCAATTTCATTATTAGAATTTATTGTAGTATCTATATTAATTAGATTGCATAGATAATCTACTGTGGTTTGGTGTATCATTTTTATATTTATAGCCTAACATTCTAGAAGAATTTAATACTACAAAAATTGAAGAGGCATTGTGTATAATTGCAGCAGCGATAGGATTTAAAAATCCTAATCCAGATAGAAGTATTCCAATTATATTTACACAAACTGCAAATATCCAAATATTTTGTTTTATAATAGAGTAAGTTTTTTTGCTTAGAGCAATTGTTTCACATAAGAAGTCAATTCTATCAGACATAAGTGTGATATCTGATGCATCTGATGCTATATCTGTTCCCGCCATACCCATCGCAATTCCGACATTGGCTAATGTAAGGGCAGGGGCATCATTAATTCCGTCACCAATCATTGCGACAACTTTTCCTTCTGATTGAAGTCCTTTGATATAGTCCAATTTTTCTTGTGGAAGTAAATTAGATTTAAAATGTTTTATTCCGACTTCATCACAAATGGCTTGGGCAGTGTATTTATTATCACCAGTAAGCATTACAAAATCTTCTATGCCAAGTGTTTTTAATTCATCTAAAGTATCTTTAATATATGGCCTTACAGTATCAGCAACAGATATACAACCTAGTATATTACCATTTGAAACGACTAATAAAGCAGTTCGACCTAGCTTTTCTTCATGATCTAAAAAATTATAAATTTGTTTTTTAGAAAGAGATTTTATATTATTATTTTTAGAGTCAAAAATATCAAAATTTAAATCATCTAAAACTTTTATATTTGAAACTTCATATGAATTATCATTTATTTTTACATTGACACCACGCCCAAATAACATATTAAATTCGCCATTTGGAATTTTCTCTAAATCTATTTTTTGTTTTTCAACTAAATATTTTATAATTGATTTTCCAATAGGGTGGCCAGAGTTTTTTTCTACAATTGCCAATGTATTAAAAAATTCATTTCTTTTTGATTCATCACATATTAAAACATCGACAACTTCAGGAGTTCCTTTAGTTATGGTTCCTGTTTTATCAAAGCAAATAGTTGTGACTTTTGCTAATTCCTCGATAACTACGCCACCTTTTATCAATACGCCTTTTTTTGCAGCATTTCCGACACTAGCGACTACGGCTGTTGGGGTTGCCAAAACTAATGCACAAGGGCAAGCTATTACCAAGATTGACATTACACGCATAATATCTTTAGTAAGCAGAGCAGTTATTACACATATTAAAAGTATAGTTGGAAGAAAAAATTCTGCAAATTTATCAGCAGTTTTTTGAACGTTTCCTTTATTTTCTTGAGCATTTTTTACGGTTTTTATAATTTGACCAAGTATAGTTTCGTTTCCTATTTTCTCTGTAAGAATTTCGATTACACCATTTTCATTTAAAGTTCCTACAAATACTTTATCATTTTTAGTTTTATCAACTGGCATGGATTCACCAGTTATAGCAGCTTCATTTATTGTTGATTGACCGTTTTGAATAATTCCATCAACAGGTATTTTTTCACCAGCTATAACTTGGATTATATCTCCAGGTCTGACTTCGCGGATTGAAACTTGTTCAAATTTATTTCCAATTTCTTTTCTGCATTTATGTGGGACTAATTGAATTAGAGAGCGGACTGCATTTTGTGTTTTTTTCATGGTTAAATCTTCTAAGAATTCGCCAAAAATCATCATAAATGAAACAATAGAACCAGATAGATATTCCCCAACATAGGTAGTACCTATCAATGCTAAGACGACTAATAATCCGGCAGTAACTTTTCTTTTTTTGATAGTTGCTAGTACGGTAGATTTAATTACTACAAAGCCACCAATTATAAGTGGAATAATTTCAAATTTAAAATTATTTTCTGTAAAAAAGTGAAAAATAATAGCTAATATATTTAATATTAGTAAAGTAAAAGGAAGGATATATATATTGTATTTTTTTATAAATTTGCTCATATTTTACACCTCATTTTAAAAAATTTTAAACCTGAGAGAAAAACTCTCAGGTGTATATTATGATGTTATTTATCAGTCTTTTTCCTATTGAATAAACTAAATTTCTTTTTCTTATGGTCTTCGGAGTTATCTTGGGAATGCTTATGGTCATGGTGTTCGTGATTATGACTATGTTTGTGGTGATGATGTCCATGATCATGTTCTTCATTTATTCCAAATAAATCGTCCATATCCTCCATATCATCAAATATTCCATGGTGACCTTCATGCATTTTAAATTACCTCCTTATTGATTAAATATAATTAATATCCCCTATAGGGGGTTATTAATTATATTATAGGATTTATGGAAAAAAGTGTCAATTATTTATAATGAAATGGTTAAAAAATAATATATAAGGTATAATTGATATGTTGTAAATGAGATTAGGAGGGGTTTTAATGGGTAGTAATATACAAGAGAATAATCATGAGCATAATCATGCTCATTCAAATCATAAACATTCGGATGAAGATTATAAAAAGTTAATAAATAGGATGTCTAGAATTATTGGGCATGCTAATTCTGTAAAAACTATGATGGAAGAACATAGGGACTGCACAGAAATTTTAATACAAATATCAGCAGTAAAAGCTGCATTAAACAATTTAGGGAAGAAAATATTAGAAGATCATATAAACAAATGTATAGTAGATGTAGTGGGAGAAGAACAGTTAGAAGAAAAACAAAAATTATTAAAAGATTTAAATGATGCAATTGATAAATTCGTAAGATAAATAATCAAATTTTACCCCTAAAAAATTATGAAAAAAATTTTTTGAAAGAGTAAAATTTATTAAGAATATCTAGACTCAAGTAGGGGCAAAGCATCGGTAAAAAATAGATGATTTTTGGAAAATTATATCTATGTATTTTTGATTAAACTAACTTGATTGCACACAATATATGGTGTAAAATAAATCAGTCGGCACTAGATATTGTGCTAATGAAATGAATTTTTACATAAAAATAAAAGTTTATCACTTGAAAAATTAATAATTATGTTGGTATTACTAGTGTATAAAGTATTAGTAAGAATATAGAAACCAATTTAAAAAATAAATACAAAAAACTTTAATGAAATAATAATACTATATAGAAGAAGGAGATAATAATGTCAGCGAATTTAAGTATAATTAAAAGAGACGGAAGCAAAGCAGAATTTGATAAATTAAAGATAGAAAATGCTATATTAAAAGCAATGAAATACGGTAGTGGTGTATTAGAAGAAGATATAGCAAAAGATATAGCAGAAGAAATAGAAAAGATATATTTACAAGGTTCGCCTTCTCCGACAGTTTCTAAAGTTGAAGAGTTAGTATATAAAGAATTAATAGATCATAAACAAGAATTAACTGCAAAAGCTTATGAAGGTTATAGAGCAGTACAATCATTCAAAAGAGAAGTAAATACAACAGATGACAGTATACTAGGTTTATTAGATAAAAGTAATGAAGATGTTTTAAACGAAAACTCAAACAAAAACGGTCAATTAGCATCTACTCAAAGAGATTTAATGGCAGGAGAAGTTTCAAAAGATATAGCTAGAAGAAAATTAATACCTGCTCATATTGTTCAAGCTCATGATGAAGGGGTACTACATTACCACGACATGGACTACGCAATACAACCGATACACAACTGTATGTTAATAAACTTAGAAGATATGTTAACTAATGGAACAGTTATAAATAATAAATTAGTTGAATCTCCAAAATCATTCGCTACAGCTTGTACTGTTACAACACAAATAATAGCACAAATAGCAAGTGGACAATACGGTGGAAACTCAATAACTATAAAACATATAGCACCATTTTTAAGAGTTTCATACAATAAATATTTTGAAAAATATAAAGAAAAATATAGCTTAGAAATGGCACATGAATTAGCTGAAGATAGAATGTTAGAAGAGCTAAAATCAGGTATACAAACAATAAGATATCAATTATCTACTTTACACACAAGTAATGGACAATCTCCTTTCTCTACAATCTACCTTGAAATAGAAGAAGGCGGAGAATTTGAAAGAGAAGAAGCCTTAATATGTGAAGAAATGATAGTACAAAGACTAGAAGGAATGAAAAACTATAAAGGTCAAGAAATAGGTGAAGAATTCCCTAAATTAGTTTATTTACTAGATGAACACAACTGTTTAGAAGGTGGAAAATACGATTATATAACAAAATTAGCAGCTAAATGTAATACAAAAAGATTAGTTCCAGATTATCAAAGTGCTAAAATAATGAGAAAAAATTATGATGGTGAAACTTTCCCTCCAATGGGATGTAGATCTCACTTAAGTAACTGGAAAGATGAAAATGGAAACTATAAATGGTACGGAAGATTCAATCAAGGTGTTGTAAGTCTTAACTTAGTACAAGTTGCATTAACTGCAAATAAAGATATGGATAAATTCTGGGAAGTGTTAGACGAAAGATTATCTCTATGTAGAGAAGCTTTAATGGTTAGACATAATTTATTATTAGGAACTTCTTCTGACATATCACCAATTCACTGGCAACATGGCGGAATAGCTAGACTTGAAAAAGGTGAAAAAATAGATTCTTTATTAAAAGATGGATATTCAACTTTATCTTTAGGATATGTTGGAATATACGAAATGACTCAAGCAATGCTAGGTGTTTCTCATACAACTAAAGAAGGTGAAGAGTTCGCACTTAAAGTTATGAATCACTTAAAAGATGCTTGTGATTCATGGAAAGCAGAAACTGGTCTTGGATTTGGATTATATGGAACTCCAGGAGAAAGTTTAACTTCAAGATTCTGTAGAATAGACAAACAAAAATTCGGTGAAATAGAAAATGTAACTGATAGAATGTACTACACTAACTCTTACCATGTTCATGTTACAGAGGAAATAGATGCATTTGAAAAATTAAAATTTGAAAGTCAATTCCATGATATAAGTTTAGGTGGATGCATAAGTTATGTAGAAGTTCCAGATATGAGTAAAAACTTACCTGCTGTTGAACAAATAATAAACTACATCTACCACAATATCCAATATGCTGAAATAAATACAAAACCAGATGTTTGTTTCAAATGTGGATACACTGGAGAAATAAAATTAGATGATGATATGCAATGGTACTGTCCAAACTGTGGAAACAAAGATAAAGATGAAATGCAAGTTATGAGAAGAACTTGTGGTTATATCGGTTCTAATATGTGGGGTAAAGGACGTACACAAGAAATAAGCCAAAGAGTTTTACACTTATAAAATGGAGTGGTTTTAATGAGGTTTTCAAAAATAAAAGATAATGATATAGCAAATGGTATAGGTATAACTATGTCGCTTTGGACTCAAGGATGCCCACATCACTGTAAGGGCTGTTTTAATGGAGAAACGTGGGACTTTAATAGCGGAAAAGAGTTCAGAAAAGAAGATTTAGATTATATACTTAAAAATATCAACAAAAATAGCGTACAAAGAGATCTATCTATTCTGGGGGGCGAACCATTATGTCCAGAAAATGTAGATGGAGTAATAGAAGTATGCAAAAGATTTAAAGAAGAATTTCCAAACAAAAAAATCTACATGTGGACGGGTTATACTGTAGATGATTTTACAGAAAGACAAAAGGAAGTTCTGAAATATTTAGATGTTTTAGTTGATGGACCATTTCAACAGGAAAATAGAAACCTATCTCTTACAATGAGAGGCTCTTCTAACCAAAGGGTTATAGACGTGAAAAAGAGTTTAGCTGAGGAAAAGATAGTTTTGGTAGAAGCTTAATATAAAAATAAAATGAAAAATACTAACTGACGTTTTAGAACAGTTAGTATTTTTTATGAATATTTTATGATAAATATATCTATATATGTATATTTTTAGGTAATATTGACCCTTTATAAGGAATTATAATATAATAAAATCAATAAAAAACAAAGGGAGGAAAATAGAATGGGATTAATAGCAATATTATTTTATATACTTACAGTTGCTGCACAATGGGTAGTTTTCCAAAAAGCAGGGATAGCTGGATGGAAAAGTATTATACCAATATATAATTCTTATTGCCTTTTCAAAATTGCCTGGGGGAATGGATGGGTATTTTTAGCTACAATTATTCCGTTAGTAGGTGTAATAGTTGATTTTATGTGTATGTATAAATTAGCGAAATCATTTGATAAAGGTTTAGGATTTTGTATAGGATTATTCTTACTAAGACCAGTATTCTACATAATATTAGCTTTCAGTGATGATGAGTATATAGGTCCAAATGGAAATAGAGTATACGTTGCGTAAAGTGATAGTAAAAGGTATAGATTCTTGATGAATTTATACCTTTTTTATATATACAAAATTTCATTTCTTTTAAAATTATGGATGGGAATATTTAATTACGTCTTGGAATATAAATGTATTAATATGATAGCAAAATGGATATTTTTATTACTAGAGAGAAATCATAGTATTTATTTTTGAGGGGGAAAGAAAATGGCTTTTTGTAAAAATTGTGGGAAAGAAATAGATGACAAGGCAGTTATATGTCCATCTTGTGGTGTACAACAGCAAGAAATAGCACCAACAACACCAGAAGTTGTTGATAATGGGGGATTTTTATGGGGACTTTTAGGTTGTTGTGTTCCTATCGTTGGACTTGTTTTGTTCTTAGTTTGGAAAGATACTAAACCTAAAACAGCTAAAGCAGCAGGGATAGGTGCTTTAGTAGCAGTGGGAATAGCAGCGGTGTACTATCTTATAGTACTTATATTAGGTGCTTCCCTTTTTTATTAGGAGTGTAAGACGTGGACTTATTTCTTTCTAATTCGAAAAAATGGATTTATAAGTGGTTTCCAATTATTTTTGGATGCCATTGCAGAGATGATAGATCATTTTATTATAAAGGGCAAAAATTTCCGATATGTGCAAGATGTACAGGTGAATTTGTAGGTATATGTTTTGCCTTGATTTGTTGTTTCTTTTTTAGATTAACTGCTAAAGCATCATTTATTATTATGATTCCATTAATCATAGATGGATTTACACAAGCATTAACTTCTTATGAAAGTAATAATATAAAAAGATTTATTACAGGGGTTTTATTTGGGTATGGTATCTTTATGCTTTTTGTTATATCGACTATAATAGTATTCAATTTTGGAGTAAATATAGGAACAAAATATAACATAGGGCTTAGAAGATAAATAATTAAAGTGATGTGAATTATTAAGTGAGTTTACCTTTTTAATTATATTGTATGTGTTAATTTACTTTGATAAAATAAAAATGTAGTATAAATTATTGCAAAAAGGGGAGCAAATAATGAAAGATACAGATTGGGAGATATTATATAGATTGTACGAAACACCAAATATGACAAAAGTAGCAGATATGTTGTATATAAGTCAGCCATCTCTTACAAAAAGGGTTAAAAGTATGGAAAAAGATTTTGGAGTTAAAATAATAAATCGTACTTCGAAAGGGGTGAAATTTACTCCAGAGGGAGAATATCTAGCGAAGCGAGCTAAGGAGTACATGGAATTTATAAAAGACGTAAAACATGGACTATATACTTATAAAACTGAATTAGAAGGAACAATTAAAATAGGTTCACCTTACACATATAGCAAATTTGAATTAACAGATGTGTTATATAGATATTCACAAGAACATAAAAATATAAAGTTTGAAATTATAAATGACCAGAGCAATAATTTATTTAGGATGATATTAGAAAACCACATAGAGTTGGGATTTGTATGTGGTGACTTTGAAGGTGATGTAGATAAGATTTTGGTTAAACAAAATAAAGCTTACATAGTATCAAAAGATCCAATTGATTTAATGAAGTTGCCACAAATGCAGCGCATTGATTATAAAACTAATGATAAGAGTAAAGAAATTTTGGATGAATGGTGGAAAAATACATATGGGAATAATCCGCCAGTAGGAATGTTTGCTGGATATGTAGAATTTGCGTGGCAGTTAGTAGATAAGGGGCTTGGATATGCATGTTGTTTTCTGCCTGAAGGTTTTGAGAAAGTATATAACCTTTGTTTAACACCGATATTAGACGATGATGGTAATAGTATAATAAGAAATACCTGGCTAGTATATCCAAAGGGAAAACAGATGAGCAGTGTTGTAAATAATTTTATAAAATTTATTAAAGATAATATAGAAATAAGGGAGTAATCATATTGATATACTCCCTTATTTCATTTGTTCTATATTAGAAATTCACAATTTTACTGACCTATTTAAAAATATATTATATTAAAAGTGATATTTTAGTTTTAAATTTTTATTTTATAACAACTAGTTCATAGTCTCTAGAACCAAGTCCAATTTTTTCAGCATGACTTAAGCAAGTTTTCCATTCTGATTCTGGAGTGGAATTTGTAAAATGGTCATGATGGTCATGGAAATCCTTTTTTGCAAGATTGTCGCCTAGTTGACTATTTCTTATTGGTGTAGCATTCATACAGGCATCAACACATGCTTGATCTAACGCTAATAAATCATAAGATGCGAACATACCTATATTAGGTAAGATTGGCGCATCATTTTCAGCATGACAGTCGCAGTTTGGAGAAACATCTACAACAAGAGAAATGTGGAATGTTGGACGTCCATCTACTACAGCTTTAGTGTATTCAGCCATACGACAGTTTAGATTTTCAACTGCTGTGTAATTTTCAAATGCGATTGCATCAAAGTTACATGCACCGATACAACGACCACATCCTGCGCAAGTATCTGGATTTATGCTCATTTTTTTAGTTTCTTTATTGAAAACTAATCCATTATTAGCGCATTCTTTTTGACATTTCTTACATCCACGACATTTTGATTCTGATATAGTTGGCGTTCCATCATTGTGTTGTTCTTTTTTACCTGCACGAGAACCACATCCCATACCTATATTTTTTATAGCCCCACCAAAGCCAGTCGTTTCATGACCTTTGAAGTGAGTTAAACTTATAAATACATCGGCATCCATTATTGCACGACCGATTTTTGCCTTTTCTATGTATTCCCCACCAGCAACTGGAACTTCTACATCATCTGTTCCTTTTAATCCATCAGCTATTAAAATTGGACATCCTACAGTCAGTGGTGTAAATCCATTTTCCCATGCACATTCTAAATGTTCTAATGCATTTTTTCTTTTTCCAGGATATAGAGTATTACAGTCAGTTAAAAATGGATGTCCACCAAGTTCTTTAACAACATCTGAAACGGCTCTTGCATAATTTGGACGTAAGAATCCTAAGTTACCAAGCTCCCCGAAATGCATTTTTATCGCTACAAATTTATTGTCCATATCTATATCAGCAATACCAGCATCTTTTATTAATCTTTTTAATTTTGTTGGAAGACCTTCGCCAAGTTTTGTACGAAAATCTGTAAAATATACTTTTGATTTACTCATTTTAATTCCCCTCATTTATAAAAAATTTCCTTTTTATATTATATTGCCTGGAGTTAACTCAAAGTCAAGAATAAATTACCATAAAATGTTATAATTTTTTGGAATAACACCTATAAAAAAACAATATTAGACTTTAAACGAATAACGGAGTATCTTTTATATAGAAGCTTAATTAAAATTGCAAATAAAATAATTAATATAAAGTCGAAGGGAAGATTGAGAATGATTAAATTATATGATGAAGGTGTATACCTAGTAAATGGGGATGCAATAGTAAAAGAATCAGAAAGTGAAAAAGTTGAAAAATTAACTGGAAAGAAAGTAAATAAGGAAGAAGCTAAAAAAGGGACAATAGCATATTCAATATTAGAATCACATAATACTTCTTCTAATATGAATAAATTAAAAATAAAATTTGATGCAATGGCATCTCATGATATTACATATGTTGGTATAATCCAAACTGCAAAAGCATCAGGGATGAAAAAATTTCCGATTCCTTATGTTCTAACAAATTGTCATAACTCATTATGTGCAGTTGGTGGAACTATAAATGAAGATGACCACATGTTTGGTTTATCAGCAGCTAAGAAATACGGTGGAATTTATGTTCCAGCGCATATTGCAGTTATTCATCAATACATGAGAGAAATGATGGCCGGATGTGGAAAAATGATATTAGGTTCAGACAGTCACACTAGATACGGAGCTCTTGGAACAATGGCAGTTGGTGAAGGCGGAGGAGAACTAGTAAAACAATTACTAGAAGACACTTATGACATAAATTATCCAGGTGTTGTTGCTATTTATTTAGAAGGTAAACCACATCCAGGTGTTGGACCACAAGATATAGCACTTGCTATAATCGGAAAAGTATTCAAAAATGGATACGTTAAAAATAAAGTTATGGAATTCGTAGGGCCAGGAGTTGCATCAATGGATACTGATTATAGAAATGGTGTTGATGTTATGACTACTGAAACTACATGTTTAACTTCAGTATGGAGAACTGATGAAAATACAAAGGCATTCTTAGAAGCTCACAACAGAGTAGAAGATTATAAGGAATTAAATCCAAAAGAAGTTGCTTATTATGATGGATTAGTTTATGTTGATTTAAGCGAAATAAAACCAATGATAGCTTTACCATTCCATCCAAGTAATGTATATGAAATAGATGAATTAAATGCAAATCTTGAAGAAATACTTACTAAAGTAGAAGAAGATGCTAAAAAATTAATTGATAATCCAGAAATAGAATTTAGTTTAACTGATAAAATAGTAGATGGAAAATTACAAGTTCAACAAGGAATAATCGCAGGATGTTCAGGTGGTACATACACAAGTGTAATGCAAGCTGCTGAAATATTAAAAGGTAAAAACTGTGGAAATGATGAATTCTCACTAGCAGTATATCCATCTTCTCAACCAGTATTTATGGATTTATTAGAAAAAGGTGCAATATCAACATTAATGGCTACTGGTGCAACAATTAAAACTGCATTCTGTGGACCATGTTTCGGTGCAGGAGATACTCCAGCAAATAACGGATTAAGTATAAGACATACAACTAGAAACTTCCCTAACAGAGAAGGTTCTAAACCAGGAAATGGTCAAATGTCATCTGTTGCATTAATGGATGCTAGAAGTATAGCAGCTACTGCAGCAAATGGAGGTATATTAACACCAGCAACTGATTTAGTAAATGAAGAAAATATTCCTAATTACAAATTCGATGATTCATCATATAGAAGCAGAGTATATCAAGGATTCCAAAAAGCTGACGATGAATTAGACTTAGTTTATGGACCAAATATAAAAGACTGGCCAGAAATGAGTCCTCTAGCAGATAATATATTACTAAAAGTTTGTTCAAAAATATTAGATGAAGTAACAACTACAGATGAATTAATACCATCAGGAGAAACTTCAGCATTTAGATCTAATCCATTAAAATTAGCTGAATTCGCATTATCAAGAAGAGATCCTGAATATGTTGGAAAAACAAAAGCAGTTGATGCAGTAGAAAAGGCCAGATTAAAAGGAGAGGATCCAACTAAATTAGATAAAGATCTTGCTAAAGTTTATTCTAAAATAAGTGAAAAATTTAAAATAGAAGATGTTAAAGATATAGAAATTGGAAGTATGATTTATGCTAAAAAACCAGGTGATGGTTCTGCTCGTGAACAAGCAGCAAGTTGCCAAAGAGTAATGGGAGGACTTGCAAATATTTGTAAAGAATACGCAACTAAACGTTATCGTTCAAACGTTATGAACTGGGGTATGGTTCCGTTCCAAATGGAAGCAGATGCACAGTTTGAAGTTGGGGATTATATCTTCGTTCCAAACATAAGAAAAGCATTAGATGGAGATATGAAGGATATAAAAGCTTATGTTATATCAGATAATATAAAAGAATTAGATTTATATATTGCTGATATGACACCTAACGAAAAAGAAATAGTTAAAGCTGGTTGCTTAATTAACTACAATAGAAACAGAAAAGAAAATAAATAGATAAAAAGTTATTATATAATGGAGTATTGTGAATTTGGCAATACTCCATTTATTTTGTCTCAAAATATCAAATTAATTTATAATAGCTTAATTAATGATAATATTTTGTTATCATATGATGAAAAATAACGGTTTTTTTAATGAGATATTTATGATAATATATAAATACAATTGAGGATAATAACAATTATCAAACGATAATTAGGGAGAATGTATTAAGAATTTATATTTTATAATTTACTAAGGATAGTAAAACTTAAATTAAGAAAACATAAAGAATATATTATAGATTAGGATTGATATTAGGAGGAAATAAATGAAAAATGAAACTTGGAGTTTTTTAGGTGAAAAAATTGAAGCGGGGCAAAAAGCTCAAGTTATGATTCGACCATATGGAGAGGATTATGAAATACCAACAACAATTATAAATGGAGAAAATACAGGAAAGACAATTGTTATAAATGGAGGATTACATAGTTGTGAGTTTCCTGGTGTAGTAGCTTGTATGACAACAGCGGGAGAAATAGACCCTAAGAAGGTAAGCGGCCGTATTATTATAATACACTGCTTAAACTCAAGCGGGTTTATAGAAAGAACTGATGCAATAGTGCCAGAGGATGGCATGAATCTAAATAGAGATTTCTATGGTGATAAAAATGGAACTATAAGTAGAAAGATAATGGCATTTTTAGAAGAAGAAATTATGCCAATAGCTGATTTTATAATGGATCTTCATAGTGGTTCATCTATGGAGCAAATGGCATCTTGTTTATTCTTCCCTGTTGGGGCTAGTGATGAGGTAGCAAAAATATCTATGGGGGCAGCATCAAATATTGCAATAGAACACTTGATTGCATCAAGATCAAGTGATGGTTTTTACAGTTATGCAGCATCAAAAGGAATACCAGGGATATTAGTTGAAAGAGGTTATAATAATACTTGTGAAAAAGAGGATTATGAAGGATTTATCCAAGATATATATTTATTACTAGATCATTTTAATGTATTAGAAATAACACATAGACCAGAAGAAGTAGAGAGAATTATATGGATGAAAACTGATTATATTGAAGCACAACAAACGGGAGTGTGGTTCCCTCGTATTGAACCAGGAATGTTTGTTAAAAAAGGCGGATTAATAGGAACTGTTAAAGACTTCTTTGGAAACGTAATAGGTGAATATAGAGCATCAGAAGATTGTCGTATAATGTATAATCATTATGGATTATCTATTAATAAAGGCGACAATGTTGCTGCTTGTGGGGTAGTAAAACATTCTGTATTATTATAAATAAGTTAAAAATATAAAGATATTGCTATATATATAAATGGAGATAAATTATACATAAAGATATAATTTATCTCCATTTTAGTTTAAAGATTATTATATATTTTTAAAATAACTTTATCTTTATAATGAAATATCTCTTATAAAAATTTACATCTCTTCTTCATCAAATTCTTCCATATTGACACTAGGCATTCCAGGACCAGCATTTACAAAAGGATAATTTGGATACATCATATTAGGCATAATCTCAGGATACATATTAGGGAACATTCCGGCTGGGTACATTGGAGGCTTAGGCATCGGAATATATCCCCCCATCATATTAGGATATGGGTACATTGGCATACCATAAGGCATAGCACCTTGATTAACCATATTCGGATTTTGATAATTCATATCCTGCATATTCATATTTGGTTGATTTTGATTACCTATACCTTGACCTTGGTTTCCCATATTTGGTGGCAAAGATTGATATTGTGGATTAGGCAATATCATATTAGGAATATTTTGCTGAGGATTAGCTATATTAGGTTGTTGGAAATATGGAACAGAAGGTATATTAAAATCTTCTGCAGGAATATTAGTATATTCTCCACCACTATCATAAGTATTATTATTTATATAATTTTGGTCAGGATAAGTATTTGCTGGATTATCATTAAATTGAGAATAATCGACATATCCATTATTGGGATTAGTATATTCAACATATCCTTGACTATTATTTTGGTATCCTGTAGCATTTGAATAGTAAGGGTTTAAGTAAACCATAGGGTCTATATAAGGCTGAGGATATATATAATTAGAGTTAGACTTAGAATTGTCATTTCTTTTATTGTTACTCATACAGATTCTCCTTTCTTTTTATATGAAATGATTAACAATTTTTCTAATAATATATATATTAAATTAATAAAAAATATATGTTTAAACTTAGAATTTACGATGTTACAATTTTAGTTTAAATATATGTTTCAAAGTAAAAATTAAATATAATGAAATGGAATATAAAAAAAGAAAAAAATTGAAAAAATATCTTGATAATTAGATATAAAAATATTATTATTAATATATGAACAGTTATTCATATATTAAAATGATTTGGAGGTAATATATGAAAAATAATAACTTAAATATTGACATCAATAATGGAGAAAATATAGCTGAGTGTGAATTTAAACACATACATCAAGACATCATAGAGACAGTAAGAGAAAATATGCCAGAAGAGGATATACTTGTGGATTTAGCTGAATTATTTAAAGTTTTGGGAGACCAAACAAGAATAAAGATAATATTTATATTATTTAAAGAAGAGATGTGTGTATGTGATATAGCTGAGTTAGTAGGAATGACACAATCGGCAATATCACATCAATTAAGAGTTTTAAAACAAGCAAGACTTGTTAAATTCAGAAAAGAAGGAAAGACAGTATTTTATTCATTAGATGACGACCATATAACAAAAATATTTGACTATGGTTTACATCATATTGAAGAAATGTATAAACGTTAAAAAAGAAAAGGAGAAAGAAGGGGAATTATATGAGTACAGCAACTTTAACAAAAAAAGAATTGTTTGTTCAAGGATCATTAACTACAGATGTAGCAGAAATGATAGAAATGTTAGCAGTAAATGTTCCAGGTGTAAAATCTTGCAATGTAAATGCTGTAAACAAATCATTAGTTTTATCTATTGATACAACAAAAGATGAAGGTGCAGTTATAAATGAATTATCTTCATTAATAAAAACAATGGATTCTTCATTAAAACTTACTACTTCTAGACAAGAAAATAAAAACAATAGTAAAGCACAAAGAAAATCTGCAGAAGGGGATAAAAATGTAAGCATTATATTAGGTGGATTAAATTGTGCACACTGTGCAGAAGTAATAGGCCAAAAAGTATCTGACTTAGATGAAGTACAAACTGCAAACTTAAATTTTGTAAATAAAAAATTAAACTTTGAATTAAAAAATGCTTCTGATAGAGAAGTTATAATAGAAAGAGTAATAAACATAATAGATACGACAGAACCAGGACTTGATATTCAAGTAATGGAAAGTAAAAAAGCAAAAAAAGCTCAAGACAACAAAGTTGAAATAATTCTAGGTGGACTAAATTGTGCACACTGTGCAGAAGTAATAGGTCAAAAAGTAGAAGCATTAGACGAAGTAGAAATGGCAAACTTAAACTTTGTAAACAAAAAATTAAGTTTTGAATTAAAAAATGGGGTAAGCAGAAACTTAGTTATAGACAAAGTAATAAATATAATAGATACAACAGAACCAGGACTTGATATTCAAGTTATAGAAAAATCTTCAAGCAAAGGAAACAACAAAAAAGTTGATATGACTTTAGGAGGATTAAACTGTGCACACTGTGCAGAAGTAATAGGCCAAAAAGTAGAAGATTTAGACGAAGTAGAAATGGCACATTTAAACTTTGTAAATAAAAAATTAAGCTTTGAATTAAAAGACGGAGCAAGTAGAAAACTAACTATAGACAAAGTAATAAACATAATAGATACAACAGAACCAGGACTTAATATACAAGTACATGACAATAGAGGTACTAAAGAATTAAAATTAAAATTAGAAAATCTAACATGTAAACAATGTGCAGACCAAATAGAATTTGAAGCTAATAAAGCTAAAGGTGTAAAAAGTGCAACTTTAGATTTCGGAAACTGTATATTAGATGTAGAACTTGATGGAACAGTATCAAGAAGAGTAGTAACTGAAGGAATAGCAACAATAGCTAAAAATCTTCAACATTGTTTAAATATACAAGTAAAAGGAATTTCAAAAGCACAAAATAAAGCATTAAATGAGAAAGTAACAAAGAAATTTGATAAAGATAAATTAGATAAAATAAGATTATTTGTAGGTGTAATAGCATATGCTATAACATTTATACAACAAGTTTGGGGTGGCAATCACGGTCATGCAAACCAAGATATGATAAGTACAGTAGCATTTATAGCAGTTTATCTAGTAGTAGGTGGAGATGTATTATTAAAAGCAGCTAAAAATATTAAAAATGGTAGAGTATTCGATGAAAACTTCCTAATAACTGTTGCAACACTTGGTGCAATTATAATTGGTGAAACATCAGAAGCAGTTGGTGTTATGGTATTCTATAAACTAGGTGTATTCTTACAAGGAATAGCAGTTGGTAAATCAAGAAAATCAATTTCATCATTAATGGAAATAAGACCTGATGTAGCAAACTTAAAAATTGGAAATGATATAGAAGTAGTAGATCCAGAAGAAGTAGAAATAGGTGACATAATCGTAGTTAAACCAGGGGAAAGAGTTCCTCTTGATGGTATAGTAATCGAAGGTTCTTCAATGGTTGACACATCAGCACTTACTGGTGAATCAGTGCTTAGAAGTGTAAATGTAGAAGATGAAGTACTTTCTGGTTTCATAAATAAAAATGCATTATTAACAATAGAAGTAACAAAAGACTTTGGTGAATCAGCAGTTTCAAAAGTATTAGATTTAGTTGAAAATGCAAGTAGTAAAAAAGCAAAAACAGAAAACTTTATAAGTGTATTCTCTAAATACTACACTCCAGTAGTTGTTGGATTAGCAGCTATAATAGCTATAATACCACCGGTATTAATCGATCCTTCAAGTAAAGTAGAATGGTATAGATGGGTATTAAGAGGTTTAACATTCTTAGTTGTTTCTTGTCCTTGTGCATTAGTTTTATCAATACCACTTACATTCTTCAGTGGAATTGGTTTTGCATCTAAAAATGGTGTACTAATCAAAGGAAGTAACTACTTAGAAGCATTAAGATATGTAGATACAGTAGTATTTGATAAAACTGGTACACTTACAAAAGGTGTATTCAACGTAACAAAAGTAAATGCAGTAAATGTTTCAAAAGATGAACTTATGGAATATGCAGCATATGCAGAAGCTAACTCAAATCACCCAATAGCTAAATCAATAGTTAAAGCTTACAATAAAAACTTAGATTTAGGAAAAATAGGTGAATACGAAGAAATAGCAGCGCATGGTATAAAAGTAAATTATAATGGAAAAACTGTTTTAGCTGGTAATGAAAAATTAATGAAAGCTAATAATGTAAAATACACTCCAGTTAGTGAAACAGGAACAGTTGTATATATAGCAGTTGACGGAAAATATGCAGGGGATTTAGTAATCTCTGATGAAATAAAAGCAGATAGTAAAGAAGCAATAGCTAAATTAAAACAAATAGGAATAAAACAAACAGTAATGCTTACTGGTGACAATAAAAAAGTTGCAGATGCAGTGGCAACAGAATTAAAATTAGATAAAGTTTATTCTAACTTACTACCAGATGAAAAAGTAGAAAAAATAGAAGAAATTTATCAAGGTAGAGGCGAAAAAGAAAAAGTTGTATTCGTTGGTGATGGTATAAATGATGCTCCAGTTTTAGCAAGAGCTGATGTTGGTATAGCAATGGGTGGTCTTGGATCAGATGCAGCGATAGAAGCAGCAGACGTTGTTATAATGAACGATGAACCTAGCCAGATAGCAAAAGCTATAGCAATATCTAAGAAAACTAGTAGAATAGTATGGCAAAATATAATATTTGCATTAGGTGTAAAAGTTATAGTTTTAGTAGCTACAGCATTTGGTGCATCTAATATGTGGGAAGCAGTATTCGCAGATGTTGGTGTTGCTTTAATAGCAGTACTTAATGCAATGAGAGCTATGAGAATGAAAGAAGAAAATTAATAAGTCATATAAATTATATGACAATAAAATTTCATAACAAATTATGTAAAAAGATTTGATTTTTATCAAATCTTTTTATATTATAAAAGAAAATATATTAAGTGGATTCAATCATAATAAATTCCATATAAGCAGGTATCCTATAAAATTTAAGAACTTTTATTAACTACAAATAATTTTAAAAGAAATTGTTTATATAGGGGTGTAAATTATGAATAAAAAAATACTTAAAGTAGGAAATTTAATTGCAAATCCGGGAGAAAAAATACAAGGAAATATAACTCTAAAAATGAGCGATGATAATATTATTGATATACCAGTGACTTTGATTAATGGAATTAAAGAAGGAAAAACTGTGGCTATAACAGCAGCTGTTCATGGTGGAGAATATACAGGTGTATTTGGTCTAATCAAGCTATCTAGGGAAATAAGTCCTCAAGATTTAAGTGGCCAATTAATATTAGTACATATAACTAATGTATCTGCATTTGAAGCAAAAATGCAATATGTTGGACCTATCGATGGAAAAAACCTTAATAGATGTTTTCCAGGAGATAAGAATGGAACTCATACAGAACAATTGGCGTATTTCATTTCAGAAGAAGTATATGGTCAAAGTGATTTCTTTTTAGACCTACATAGTGGAGATATACATGAGGATTTGATGCCTTTCACTTTATACCATCGAGATGCAAGCGAAGAGGTTAGAATGGAATCTAGAAAAATCGGTGAACTTATGAATCTAGGACCAGTAATAGGCTCAGGTTCTGATTGTGGTAGTATAAATGGAATGGCTATGAAATACAACATACCAGGTGTTTTAGCTGAGCTAGGATGTAGGGGTGAATGTAATGTGGATCAGGCTATTTTATATAAAGACAGAATATTAAATGTATTGTACTATTATGGTTTACTAGATGGTGAAGCTGAAGTACTTAACCCAGAAGAAGTAGACTATGTGCATTGTATGTATTGTTTAGATGCTGATATAGGTGGATTATGGTACCCTTCTTATGGCGCAGGTGATGAAGTTAGCGAAGGCGAACTTGTAGGATATATTACAGATTATTTTGGTAATATATTAAGAGAATATCATTCACCTGTAAATGGTAGAATTTTATATAATACAACATCTTTAGCTATAAGAAATGGAGATCCTTTAATTTCATTTATAAGTAATATAAATACATGTACATGCTGTTCTAATCATGGTTTACTAGAATGGCATAATAGAGATAATATTTAAAATTTTGATATCTTAAAGAGAAAAGTGATAAACAATAGATTTACTATTCTATTGCTTGTCACTTTTTTTATAGCACATAGAAAATTATATTCATTTGAAAATTTCCTTACAAAACAACAAAATTCTATTTATATAAATAAAATATAAAATAATGCAATTAATTTAATTATAAAAAATATAATAAAAATACAAAACAAAGTGATTTATTTTGTATTTTTATTATATTTTAAGAATAGATATTACAATTTAGAATAATAAAAATAATAAGTGAAAATTTAATTAATAAAGAAAAAATATAATTTAATTAATAAAATAATAAAAATATAATAAAATTTTGATTTATATAGATATTTAATATATAAACTATAGGGGGGTGGGTATTGTAAAAAAATGTATAAAATGGTAGATTTGATAATAGAATGGAATTACAAAATATGAAAAAAATGTCACTTTTAAAGAAGTTTTGTGTTATAGTAAAAAAGGAAAAAATAAGTAGTTATAAAAGTTCTATTTAATAGACTAATAGGGAAATTGGTGCAAATCCAATGCGATCCCGTCACTGTGATAAAGGGTTAATTTTAAAACCACTGGATATATATCTGGGAAGGTAAGATTAACAATGCTTTTCAGCCAGGATACCTGCTTTTATAAAAAATAGAGAACTATTCTACGGTGTATAGGTGTGTTCCGAAAAGATATTTTTAGGGTCTTTATTTATGCACACTCAAAGTGTGTTTTTTAATTTTAGGGATATTAAAAAATAAATTAGTAGATAGTAAATAAAATGATAATGGGGTTAATTATATGGATGTAAAGCAATTGCAGTATTTTGTAGTAAGTGTTGATATGGGGAGTTTCCATTCAGCAGCAGAGGCGTTAATCACTACTCAACCAAACGTAAGTAAAATAGTCAAATCATTAGAAGATGAATTAAACATGACTTTATTAAATCGTACTAGAAGTGGAGTAATTATTACACCACAGGGAGAACGTATTTATGCATACGCTATTGAAGTGTTAAAAAATATAAATATGATAAATGAATTTAAGAAAGGTCAAGAAATAGAAACCTTATCTATATCTAGTGTTCCTAGTAACACATTGTCTTTTTATTTATCTCAATTTTACAATGTTAATAAACAAGAGAAAGACATGCAGCTAGATTTCTTTGAAACAAATGTACAAAATGTAATTAGAAGAGTGCATGCTAGAAAATCAGAACTTGGTTTTGTTTATATTTCAAAGAGAAGTATGTCAGCATTTAGACAACGAATAAAATCAAAAGGATTAGAATATCATGAGCTAACAAAAGCGCCGTTATACTTATTTGTGGGAAAAAATAATCCGCTATATAGAAAAAAATCAGTAAACGAAACTACATTAAAAGACATAAAATTAATTCAATATCATGAAAAACAATTCTCACTATATAATCATCTAGGACATATAAAAGAAGATGTTATATATAACGGAGAAAATATGTCTATATCATATACAAATAGTGATAGTTTTTTAACTCAGTTAATAAAAAATACTGAATATGGATGTATTGGAAGTAGCTTTGTTAAAAATCAATATCATGAATTGGGAATAAAAGCTATACCGATAACATCTTGTGAAAAAAGCATTTCGTTTGGATATATCAGAAGAAAAAAAGATGAGATATCAGATTTAGCAAAATCACTTATTTTATATTTTGATGATATAAATAGATTTTAATATAAAAGAACTAAATAATAATACATATATATTATTGTTTTAAGGAGGAGGTATTTTGAATAGTAAGCAAATAGCAAGAAGATTAATTCAAATGGTGATTGTATTAATAGGTATAAGTTTTATAACTTTTGCATTAATATATATGGCACCTGGGGACCCAGTTAGAGCAATGTACTCTTCAAGTGGTGTAATACCAAGTGAAGAAGTGATGAATCAAACTAGAGAAGCGATGGGTCTAAATAAACCATTCATAGTACAATATTTTGACTGGTTAACTTCATGTCTTCACGGAGATTTCGGAACATCATACTCATCAGGTAAACCCGTTATAGGAATTTTGATGGATAGATTGATTCCAACTTTAAAACTTGCGTTTTTATCTTTAATAATAATGTTAATAGTTGCAGTTCCAAGTGGTATATTAGCGGCAGTTAAACAAAATAAATTTGCAGATTATTTAGTAAGGGGAATAACTTTCTTGGGAGTTTCTATACCAAACTTTTGGGTTGGGTTAATGCTTTTATATTTTGTTGCATTAAAGCTAAGTCTTTTACCTGTAGTTTCGATAGGTGGGGGAATAAAAAGTATGATTTTACCTGCAATAACTTTAGCATTTGCAATGGCAGCTAAATATACAAGACAAGTTCGTACAGCAGTATTAGAAGAATTAAATAAAGATTATGTTATAGGTGCAAAAGCTAGAGGTTTAAGTTATGGAAAAATACTTTTAAGACATGTATTTCCAAACTCTTTATTACCATTAATAACATTACTAGGTTTATCTTTGGGTTCATTATTAGGTGGTACAGCGGTTGTAGAAGTTATATTCTCTTATCCAGGGCTTGGAAATTTAGCAGTTACATCAATTACTGCTTATGATTATCCAGTAATTCAAGCTTATGTACTTTGGATAGCACTTATTTATATGATTATAAATCTAATAGTGGATCTTTCGTATACTTTAGTAGATCCAAAAGTAAGGGAGAGAGGTTAGTGATGAAAAATATTAAAACATTTATAAAGAAGAATAAATTATTTTCAGCACTTATCGTAATGGCAATAATTATAGCACTTGTAGCAATATTTGCTCCAGTTTTAGCACCATATAGTCCTTATGATGCGGAATTAAGTAATGCTTTCCAAGCTCCAAGTTCAGAACATTTATTTGGAACAGATAAATTAGGAAGAGATGTTTTATCTCGTGTAATTTATGGGACAAGAATATCTTTAAGTGCATCTTTAATATTAGTAGTACTTATATTTTTAATTGGGACTATAGCAGGTATTTTGGCAGGCTATTTCGGTGGAATTGTAAATGCTGTAATAATGAGAATTTCAGATATGATGATTTCATTCCCAGGTATGGTATTAGCTATTGCAATGGCTGGTATTATGGGGGCAAGTGTAAAAAATGCAGTAATAGCAATTATGCTTGTAAGTTGGACAAAGTATGCTAGATTAGCAAGAAGTTTAGTTTTAAAAATTTGTGAGGAAGATTATATCCATGCAGCAAGAGTTACAGGATGTAAAACAATAACTATTATAACTAAATATCTTTTACCAAATATATTACCTACATTAGTGATAACAGCAACAACTGATATAGGAACAATGATATTAGAACTTGCAGGGCTTTCATTCTTAGGATTTGGGGCACAATCACCTGCAGCAGAATGGGGACTTATGTTAAATGAAGGACGTGCTTATTTATTAAACTGTCCATGGTTAATGGTATTCCCAGGGCTGGCAATATGTATAGTAGTAATTGTATTTAATCTTATAGGGGACAATTTAAGAGATATACTAGACGTTAGACAAGAAACTAGCGAAACTAAAGTTAGTTAATAATTTAAACTTAATCAAAGATAAAAAGAAAAATATTAGGGAGGTATTTTGATGAAAGTTTTCAAAAGAATAAAAAAAGTAATGGTTGCAACATTAATTGCAGCAATGACATTAGGAGCGGCTACAGGATGTAGTTCGTCATCAAATGGATCATCAAATGGTGGTGGAGATAGTAAAACATTAAACTTTGGATGTACAAACTTTTCAGACTCGCTAGACCCATCATCAATAGTTAATGCAGCTTGGTGTGTAAGTAGATATGGTATAGGGGAATGCTTATATAGATTCGACCAACAAATGCAACCACAACCTTATCTAGCAGATTCAGTTAAATCAAATGACGATAATACTGAATGGACATTCCATATAAGAGATGGAGTAAAATTCTCAAATGGTAAAGAATTAACACCATCAGCAGTTAAAAAATCTATAGAATATACTTTTAAACAAGAAGAAGACGGAAAAGGAACTGCACATCCATCTCAATTCTTAAAATATGAATCAATAGAAGCTGACGATGAAAGTGGTAATTTAACAATAAAAACAAGCCAAGCATATGCAGATTTAAGTGCTGTTTTAGCAAATCCACTATTCGTAATAGTAGATGTTGATGCAGATACTGATATGGCAGACCAACCAATAGGTACTGGACCATATGCTGTTGTTAAGAAAAATGAAGGTACTTCTATAGAAATGGAAGCTAATGAACATTACTGGAATGGTGACGTACCATACGAAAAATTAAACGTTATATTTATAAAAGATGCTACTTCTAAATACATGGCTCTTGAAAATGGTGATGTTGATGTTATAGAAAACGTATCAAATATAAGTGACTTAGAAAATGTAAAAAAATCTGACAAATACAATGTATCAGAAGTTGTTGGTGGTAGAACAGGTTTCGCATACATAAATCAAGACAAAGACAGAGCTCTTGCTAATGATGATTTAAGAAAAGCAGTTCTTATGTCTGTAGATGATGAAACATTATGTAATACTACAGTTGGTGGAATGTATGAAGCAGGTATATCTGTATTACCATCAAGTTTAGATTATGGATATGATAAATTAAAAGATGCTACTCCATATGATGTAGAAAAAGCTAAAAAAATATTGGATGATGCTGGTATAGTTGACTCTGATGGAGACGGATATAGAGAATTTGATGGAGACGGAAAAAATATAGAATTATCATTCTTAACTTATGATAGTAGATGCTTAAAAGAATTCTCTGAAGGTACTGCTGCTAATATAGAAAAAATCGGAATAAAAGTTAACGTACAAGAAACTGATGCAGATACTGAATGGAACAAACTTACTGCAGGTGAATATGATTTATTATCAACTAACTGGTTAACAGTTCAAGTTGGGGACCCAATTGGATACATGGAAAACTGGTATAGTAAATCAAAAGCTAACTACTGTTCATATAAAAATGAAAAATACGATAAATTATATGAAGAATTATTAGTTGAAACTGATCAAGATAAAATAAAAGAATTAGTACAAGAAATGCAACAAATATTAGTTGATGATGGTGCTGCTTTAATACATGGTTACTATAAAGGAAACATCTGTAGTACAAAAGCAGTTGAAGGAGCTAATGTTTATACAGCTGACTATTATTGGATAAGTACAGCTATAAAACCAGCTGAATAATTTAAAATCTGGAGGAGATGATGGTCTTATGTTAAAAATAGATAATATAACAGTTCAATATGGAAACAATAAACCCACAATTGAAGATTTTAATTTAGAGATTAGTTCTGGTGAAATAGTGGCTATAGTTGGAGAAAGTGGGAGTGGAAAAACAACAGTCATAAGATCAGTATTAGGTCTACTTCCAGGTCAAGGTAAGGTTACAAAAGGGGATATCGTCTTTGAAGGCGATTCCCTTCTAAAATACACAGACAAACAATGGAATCAATGCAGAGGAACTAAGATGTCTATGATTTTCCAAGATTGTGGTTCAATGATTAATCCTAATAGAAGAATAGGAAGTCAATTTGTAGAGTATATTAGAGTTCATGAAAATATGCCAAAAGATAAGGCAAAAGAAAAAGCTATTGAAATGCTTGATAGAATGAGATTACCGCAAGCAAAAGATATAATGAGAAAATATCCGTTCCAATTAAGTGGTGGCCAACGCCAAAGGGTAGGAATTGCTATGGCGATGACATTCAAACCAAAACTTTTAATAGCGGATGAACCTACAAGTGCACTTGATGTAACAACTCAATCACAAATTATAAAAGAGATGATGGAACTTAGAGATAAATACAACACATCTATTATGATAGTTACACATAATTTAGCAGTCGCATTATATATGGCTGATAAAATAATTGTAATGAAAGATGGAGAAGTTGTAGATAGAGGAAATAGAGACGAAATCTTAAATAATCCGAAAAGTGATTATACAAAACGATTATTAGCATCTGTTCCAACATGGAGGGAGGAACGTCATGCTTAAAACTAAAGATACTGTATTAGAAATTGATAATATTGTAAAAGAATTTCCGGTTGGAAAGAATGGCAAAATGACAGCATGTAATAAAGTATCACTTTGCTTTGAAAAAGGAAAAACATTAGGTATTATAGGTGAAAGTGGATGTGGAAAAAGTACACTAATGAAAATTGTAATGCAATTAGAAAAGCCTACATCAGGCAAAATACTTTACCACGGAGAAGATATTACAAAATTAAAAGGTGAAAAACTGCGCCAACATAGACGTAATATACAAATGGTTTTCCAAGATCCAACAACTGCATTTAATCCTAAGATGAAAGTGAAAGATATTATATGTGAGCCACTTTTAAATTTTGGATTAATCAAAAAAGGCGAAAAAGAAGAAGTAGCTAAAAAATATTTAGAGATGGTTGAATTACCTGCAGAATTTATGGATAGATATCCTCATAATATGAGTGGTGGTCAACGTCAACGTATAGGAATAGCCAGAGCTTTAGTTTTAGATCCAGAAGTATTAATACTTGATGAATCTACTTCAGCACTAGATGTTTCTATACAAAAGAATATAATTGATTTAATTAATAAAATTCAAAAAGAAAGAAATCTAACTATAGGATTTGTATGCCATGATATAGCATTGGTTACAGAAACTAGTCACACTGTGGCAGTTATGTATTTAGGAAATATAGTTGAAATATTACCTGGACACAAACTAAGCAAATTAGCTATGCATCCATACACAAAAGCATTGATGAGTGCAGTATTTGATTTAAATATGGACTTTTCTCAACCAATAGAAGAAATAAATAACGATATATCTAATAAGATAGATAATATAAATGCATGTCCATTTAGAGATAGATGTGATTGCGCAATAGAACTTTGTAGCAGAAGAATGCCAGGATTAAAGAAAGTATCAGAAGGGCATTATGTAGCTTGTCACTTAGATTTTACTGTTTAATATATAAAAAGGAGTCCGTTTCAAAGGACTCCTTTTTATATATTTTATATATTAAATAAATTTATATCTTTAAATAATATTTAGGAATGAACTTTTTAATATAAGAAATTATAAATTTTTAAATTACATATAAAAGAACACATAAATATTGGCATAAACTACCTAACAATATAAATATATGGAATATTTCATGGAATTCTAATTTTTTTAGTTTTAAAAATTCAGGTTTAGTTCCATAAATAATAGCACCAATAGTATAAAAAACACCACCGCCAACTAATAACATAAGCCCTACAGTAGAAAGAGATTTATATAGTGGTACAATTAAAAATATAGCACCCCATCCCATAACTACATATATAAGGGTAGAAACCCAACGAGGACAGTTAAACCAAATTAATTTAAAAGATACTCCTAATACAGCAATTAATATTTCTACTCCGAATAAAATCCATCCTTTAAAACCATTTAAAGATATTAAGCAGAAAGGGGCATAAGATCCAGCTATTAAGATAAAAATCATTGAATGGTCTAACTTTCTTAAAAACTTAATTGTATTTTCTTTAGCTATTACTAGATGATATGTCGCTGATGCTGAATACAGCAAAATTAAAGATATACCAAAGATGATAACAGCTGTTAACGCTACAGGTGAAGGATTTTCCAATGTCGTTTTTATTACCAATATTAATAAACCAGCAAATGATAAAATAGCCCCAAATAAATGTGTAAAACCGTTAATCGGTTCTCGAGTATATTTAGCCATTATGTACATACCTCCTATTTTTTTGAATACTACCTATATTTATAAGTAAAATAGAGTAAATATAAAAAGTATTTCTTAATATAATTATATCTATATTATTAACTAATGTATGTATTAAACGTTAAAAAATAGCTATAATTAATAAGATTGACAAAAATATAAATTTATATTTAAAAAAAATAAAAAAAAAATTAAAAAAAGTATTGACGGATATTTTTTTAGGTGATATAGTATTACTTGTCCTTAAGAGAGGGGCAAGAACTTAAAGAGTGAATAAATCGAAAGTGATGAAAACTCAAAAAAGTTTTAAAAAAAAGTGTTGACAAACAAAATTAAGTTTGTTAAACTAAAGAAGCTAAAGCGAGCGAAACAACTTAAAAAGTTAAGTGAGTTAAGCAAATGAACTTTGAAAATTAAACAGTAGGTTAATTATAAAACTTTAATTCACACGAATTAAAACCAACAAC
>PPYF01208596.1_pt1 | contig 31949 bp, 33 predicted proteins | sample 1559871 | NCBI WGS metagenome assembly PPYF01 (sample SAMN08240021, study PRJNA423297) | Human gut metagenome, whole genome shotgun sequencing project.
ACCTGCTTTTTTTGCAATCTCAGTGATTGGAAGCATTTCGCACTCCTGTGCGATCTCAATGTCAGTTTTGTAGCCCATAATATCTACCTCCTTTTATATCAATCGGCTTCTCCAGCCGAAAGATTTCACATCCATCTGAAAAAAATTATTTTTTCACATCCTGCGCAAGAAATGTCCGTGTAACCATCGTGGTCAGCACACTCTGATGCAGAATAGATACAAGAATGGTATTTGCAGCAGTTAAAGCGATGGTCTGAATGACTCTTGTAGAATAAAGAACTGCCCACGGCGTTCCATAATACACATGAAGACCTACCGTAGTAAATCCAAGAGAACCAATCAATCCGTGAATGGCGATCACCACTGCGATTTTCCATGTATTCATCTTGTTATGAAATACATAATGTTTAAATACCCCCGGCAGAACACCAGCAAGTACAGAAGTCACCATGATCAGAGGATTCGGAGCATATCCTTGGATCAGACAGCCCAGAAGATCCGCTACACCACCGCAAATTCCTCCGACGATGGGACCAAACCAGAATCCAGCCAAATAAATCGGTGTTGCACTGACCGTAATTCTCAATGTCGAACCAATGTTAATAGCAAGTACTCTTGCAAGTACCAGATTCATCGCCACTAAAACACCTGCAAATACAACCGTTTTAATATTCAATTTTTTCATGAGTATCTCTCCTTTTTAACCGGCATAGTAGTTTACTACACCAAAGGCAGAGAATGCTCTTTTGGAAGCATCTATCTTTAATGCAGTAGCGGACGCAGCAATACATCGTGGAAAGATTTCACGGTTTCCTTCGTTCACAGGCAACTTCCCATCCTGTGACACTTTACGCGTAATGCTTACTCTACTATACTTACACATATCCTTTTCTCCTTTACGATTCTGTGTAATGCCTTATTTTCTTTCTTTTATTGTGCCAATGCTTTTATCATTGTAATGGTAATATCTCCCACTACAGCCATATCCTCCGCCTGAAAAGCATTTGGAAAATTATCGGAGAATAAAATCTGTGATGAAGGAGGAAATTCATCATCTCCCGCCCACAAGATCATCTGAAGATAATAGCCGTCTAAAAATTCAAATTCATAAGCAATATCTCCATGGGACAGCCTCTTTGCGCCGATTTTTTCCATCGCTCGCTGAAACTGCTCCTGTTTGTTGCCAAAACCAAAGGCCAGGCGCATCAGACATCTTCCCTGAAACTGTTTCAGATATACACTGCCCCAGGGTGTTTCCCGATAAGTAAGAAATTTTCCCGTTGAAAACGACTGACAGCCTTCCACCAGATAGCGCAGAATCAGTATTTTGACATTTACCGCTGATTCTAACGGATAATATCCAATCGTTCCCTCCGCTTCATGGGAAATGGTATATTCCGGATATTTCACCATATAAACCACACCCATCAGACGCAAGGTAAAGGTCTGCTTCTCAGAATCATACGGAATCCCGCTTCGCTCACTCATTTCCAAAGGATCTGCTCCTTGAAAAAGCTGCAAATAATGCTCATAGGGAATTCTCTCTTTGCTGTCTTTGTCATATTGTAATTCCATCATTCTCTCTCCTGATCTTGATATGTTTTTTCAGTTTCTTTGTCCTGCAAAGAAAATCGCCCTATGCTGTCACGGACGGAAACATTGTCGTATCTGTATGAGGAATAAAACATGCTGCCACAAATTCATCCATATATCCCGGAACAGTACTCAGCTCCAGATAAGTCATATTGCCAGCTACTTCATACGTTTTTCTCTCTGCTTCTTTTGACAGCAACATCGTATACGCCCCTGACAGGGAAGAATTTCCAATATAGTGGAACATTTCCAGAGGAATATCCGGGAACATTCCGATTCGAACGGCATTCTTCATATTAATGCCGCTTCCAATACCACCTGCCACATAGACGTTTTCAATCATGGAAATATCAAAGTCCAAAGAACTCAACATCATACGGATTGCAGAAAAGATTGCACCCTTCGCGCGGATGAAGTTGTCAATATCAACCTCCGTGATCTCTACGTCCTTTTCTGCGCCTGCATCTTCTGCAAATGCCAGCACATAACTTCCCATACCATACTTATCCCTGCGGACTCTTTTGCCTTCCCGTACGAATTTTCCTTTCGGATTAATGATTTCGGCTGAAAACAATTCACTGATCACATCGATAATTCCAGAACCACAAAGTCCAATCGGCTTCTGATTCTGATCACCTACAATTCGGAAGGTAGGTTCCATCGTATCTTTATCAATGGTACAAGCTTCAATCGCCCCATCCGTAGCTCGCATACCGCAGCTGATATCTCCGCCCTCAAAAGCGGGACCTGCGGAACAAGCGCAGCTCATCATAAAATCAGAATTTCCAAATACCAGCTCTCCATTGGTTCCCAGATCAATAAACAGAGAAAATTCAGGTTTATTCCAGATCATACTTACTAAAGTTCCGGCAGTAATATCGCCGCCCACATAACTTCCGATATTCGGCGCAATAATAATGTGAGCATCCGGATGAATCTTAATTCCCAAATCCTGCGCATACAGGGAATTTGTTTTAAAAAATGTAGGAATGTACGGCTCCATTCGAATCGGATCGGAATTAATACCCGCAAACAAATGATTCATCGTTGTATTTGCGGCAACACACATCCGATAAATCCGATTTTCAGGGAATTTGATCTTCCGACACATTTCCTGAATCATAGGATTGATCGTTTCATCAATAATCGCTTTTTGAAGCTTTTCTTTTCCTCCCGGTTTTGTGGATTCAATGATACGATTGATCACATCCGCTCCATAACGGATCTGTCCGTTTCCTGCGGAAGCTTTACCCAGCACTTCTCCCGTCAACATATTGACCAAAAGACTAGATACCGTGGTAGTTCCAATATCAATCGCAAGACCACCCACAATCAGCTCTTCTTCCTTTGCAAAAACATCATATACAAAGATATTCTCTTTGTTTCCCGTTCTTCCGATAATGCAGCGCACGGCAAAATCATTTTCCCGGAGAACATCCGCCAGTTTTCTGATTACCGTATAAGGCAGACGCACAATCTTCGCGCCTGTCTGCTTTTTGATTGCCCGCATCAGACGTTCGTTATCCGGCATGGTGTCATCCAGAGAAGGACTATCCATAACCACATCCAGAATCTCCATATCATTTTTCAGAAGAATCCCAGCCTCTTCCACATCAGACTTCGCCTGTTGGAAAATAGCAAGTTCTTCCTGGGAGCTCAAATCTGCAACTTTCATTCTGCTGCGGTATGCAGATGCAATATCTGGTACTTCCACTTCTATATCGCTCTCTATTTTGCTGCAGCAAGACAGTCTCCACCCTTCTGCATACTCTTCCTCAGTGATATGTCTTGTTCTTGGAGAATCCAAAGTTCCTTTTAACAGTTTTACTTTACATTTTCCACAAGAACCATTTCCGGAACAAGGTGCATCGATTGCAACATTTGTTTTTCTGGCCACTTCCAGAAGATTTTCTTCAGCGGCAGCAAATGCCTCTACCGGCTCACCGCTCTCAAAACGAAACGTTACTTTAAACATGATTCAAGCCTCTCTTCTTTTCTTTCGGGTCCGCCATATTTCTGGCAGATTTTAACATATATGTCCTTATTAAGATATCACACTTTATTAAAATCGTCAATAATTCCTGATGGAGTCTATACACAATCCACTATGTTTTTTAAAAACAGGCTGTGCCATCGGCACAGCCTGTCCCTCTTCTATCCGAAATTTTTACAGTTCCAGATAAGAATCTGCATACAGTGTATTGTTTTTAAATACATCGCAAGATTTGATGGTTTCCATCAGACGCAGATCATTCGGGTTAACGATTGCAGATGTCAGACCATTCATCATAGCCATGGCAACCAAAGCGGAATCCATGATCGGACGGATATGTTTTGGCATACCGTTAGAGTTATTGGAAAGACCGCCTGTAGAATTCAGACCCATATCAGAGATCATTTTGATGAATTCCAGAACTTCCATCTGTTTATCCTGCATTCCTTTTACTACCAGGAACAACGGGTCAAACCACATATCAGTTTCTGCCATACCATGCTCCAGACCTCTTTCCAGAAGCATTGTCAGATAACCCATACGCTCATCATTGTCTGCTGCGATACCTTCGCCGTTGCACAGAGCGATAACGATTGCATCGTTTGCTGCAGCCAGATCGATGTTCTCAATTCTTCCAGCGGCATCTGCGGAGTTTACGATCGGTTTTCCTTTGGAACGATTGTAAACAGAGATACCAGCTTCAATAGCTGCTTTATTGGAAGTATCCAGTGCCAGAGGAACATTATCAAATTCGCTCTGCAGTAACTGTACTGCCCATTTCATCAGATCTTCGCCATATCCGTCTGCCGGTCCGATATTTACATCCAGGTATACAGCGCCTGCATCCAACTGCTGTTTTGCTCTTTTCAGGATCGGTTCTGGATCTCTTTCCATAAATGCTTTATTTACTGCTGGAGCTGTGGTGGAAAGTCTCTCACCAATTGTTACAAATTTTGCCATAATGTATCTCCTTTTTCTCTTTATTTGCGGATACTGTTTCTATCAGTTTCCTCAATCTTATAATTCGCCTGCTTCTTTCATGTCTTTCAGGAATTTAACAAGCTGTACAGCCTCCTGAGGAGCTACGATAATCTCCCATCCAGGAAGTTTTGCTTCCAGATCGCCTTTCAGTACGGCAACTTTTCCAGGAATGATCAGTTTTCTGGATTTTACTTTACTTTCGATGTTTTCCTGAATGTATTTAGAGATGGAAGTTCCAGAGAACTTACCAGCTGCCCAGGATGTCAGAACGGAAAGTCCGCCTGCATCGTTGATGATCAGATTCACCGGTACACCGGATCTCTCCAGCTCGCCAGATACAATAAAGTATGTAAGAGCAAAGTCTACCGTTGTCAGACATACGGAATTCTCATCTGCTCCATTCAAAGGATAAAGACCTGGCTCTACCTTCATCGGTTTCTGAGGATCTGTAAATACGTTCTGACGCAGACCGAACAATGCCAGTGCCTGTGCATATCCCAGATCTTCTGTAACTACGATAGAACCGTACTTCATAGTGAACAGAGACAGCAGAGCTTCCTGCATATATTTATCTTTCAGCGCCAGTTTTGCAGTATTTACGATGGTCGGATATCCAAAAGTTCTATCCTGGTCTTTCAGAGCTGCACGACGAATCTGTACTGCATTTGCGTAAGTTTCTTTTACAGATGCTCCTGTAGCATCGATGATCAGATTCTTATTTCCTGCCTTTTCCAGAGCTGCTACTGTATCGTAGATCTCATCCAGATCAGCTCCGCTTACGCCCAGAACTACGCCTGCTTCTGTTGCCAGAGCATTCATTGCTTCATAGTTAGAAGCATTTGCTCCGTTCAGCACTGGTTTTCCGTCTTTACAAAGTTCCAGAGCTGCTTTTGCAACTTCCACATCATCACAGCCCAGTACCAGAGTTTTTCCGGTTGCTGCTGCTTTTTTCACTAATTCAAGATATTTATCTGCGCCGGCATCCGCTGCATAGTTTACATATACCATCTCTACAGCCATTCTCTCACCGATACGCTCATAATCTACAGCCGGAATTGCTGCAATCTTTGCATCGATCTCAGCATCATCCATGCAGCTGCACAGAGAAACTGCATATCTTGTTTTGTTTACAAAAGTTTTCTCATGTCTGTAAAGAACAGTCTCTCCACCCAGTGTATACTCGCCTTCGCCAGTTCCCACTTTGATTGTTTTCATTGGCGGCGCTGTTGCCTCAGACAGTGCTTCCATCGCTTCACTGGAAACGTGAGGACACTGTTCGATCTTCATAGCACCCTGTGCCACTTTCATAGAGAATGCCATACAAGTAGGACATCCACATTCTTTACAGTTCTTTTTTGGTAACATCTTAAAAATCTGAATACCTGATAATGCCATAATTATATCCTCCTGTTCTATCGCTTACACTTACATTAATTCTTTAATCATCTTAGAAATGGTTGCTACAGACTGAGGATGCATTAAGATAACGGCGTCAGAACCTGCTGCCAGGTCTGCTGCTGCTGTCATGATTTCCATAGAAATACCACGTTCTTCCACGGATCCCCATTCTGGCATGTCTTCTTCAGAAGCCATGGACTCTTTTACATTCCATGTCTCAGAAGATACTGGTGTAACGATAGGCATCTGGAGCATAGCATCACCCTGTGCCAGCGCTGCTGCTTTGATACGGTCCATCGTAGATACTACGTATTCATATCCATATCCTACAGCTGCGGAACCAACATTCATTACCATGCTTTCCGGTTTTACTCCCAACTGAGTAGTTACTACGTTCAACTGTTTTGCCAAGTTGATATCTACTGCAGACTCAGCGCCTACTTTCTGGTCATAAGCCAGACCTGCTGCTGCACCTACAGATTTGTAGTTCTCTTCTCTTGCAGACAGGATCAGAGCATTTTTACCCTGCAAAGCTTCTGCTACTTTTGCCAGCAGTTCAGAATCTTTCTCTACATTTTTGCAGCCTTCTACAGCCAGAGGCATATCGGTAGCATCTGCAACCTCTTTTACAACAGCTACCAGCTCTTCAACAGATTTGTTTGCTCCGTTTGGATCTCCGCCTTCCAAACGCAGGCAAATGAAATCAGCACCTTCCATTTCAGCTGCTTTTTTAGCAACTTCTGCCATGGTAGTACATCCTTCGTAGTACGCTTTCAGTCCTGCAACTGCCGGAATTCCCATATCGGAAATTTCCACGCCTACTTTTGGTGCATTTTTCATTTCTCCGTCAAATGTGTAGAAAGGAAATACATTCTCTCCTCCTAATGTGACTGCTTTTTCACCGCATCCGATAGTTACTTCTTTGATGGATGCATTAAACTTCTGTGGTTTACGATTAAACGGCATTCTCATTAGCCTCCCTTTTATTTATTTCATGGCTGCCAATCTTCCGCCTGAAGCCCGCGGGCCTTTGGCAGCCATTTTTCACTTAAGATGTTTTGAACAGTAGATACCTGACAAATTGTTTCGTGCTCCGCATCTACGTTTCACTTCGGTCGGTGCTAAACGCGTGCCACTGGCACGCAGCACCCCACAATTCTGCCCCAAATTCGGATATCGTGGGGCGTCGCCCTACTTTTATCCTCATATTTGGGCGGGTCATAAAGGTTATAAAACACTTATGTGCAAGCACAACGTGTTTTATAACCTTTTGCCCCTGGTATCTTACATCATTGGATCCAGACCAAGTGCCGGATGTCCTTTTTCTGTCAGAAATTCTACCAGAGTTTCCGGATCTGTTGCGATTGTCTCGTCACCGATCATATCTGTGAAATTCTCAATTCCGTACAGTTCTTTTGCAGTTTCATTCAGTCTCTCTGCAACAAATTCTTTCAATTCTTTCGGCATCCATACGATACGCTCGATACCGCCCTCTGCCTTCATGAATTTTTTAGAAGCGATAAAGTGTTTTCCATGTCCCATAAATCCTGGAGTCTGTACACCGCCACCTGTCATGGAAGCCAGTTCAGGGAAGGTCATTCCCAAAGGAGTCATACCTGCATACTCACGGTTGGCGATACATACACCATTGGAGAATGGCTCGATACCACAGATACACTCGAAACATCCACAGGATGTCATAGGTTTTTCCATGATAGAGTACAGAGATACGTCTTCCAGAGCGCCCTGAGACAGTTTGCGAACTGCTTCGTTAACGTCTTCATATTCACCGATTCTCTCATCGATTACACGCTCTTTTGTGATGACCTGACATGGTCCGTTTGGATCCAGCTCGTTTGTTGCTTTTGCATCCAGCCATGAAACGGCTCCACAAAGTCCCAGACGTTCCGGTGTAACCACACATACGTGGCTCGGGGAGAATGCCTGACACAGAATACAGCTGTAGTATACATCTACAGACTCATCTGTCAGTGTTCTCAGACGGTCGTCACGTTTGTTGAAGGTAGGAATTGCCACTTCATGACGGATTCTCGTACATTCTGCCGGATCTGTATAAATCACAACTTCACATTTATCAACAACTGCTTCAAATTCATTCTTAACAGATGCGTACAGAACTTCTCCGATATGTTTCAGACGGAAACCTGCATTAAATGCATTCTTACTGATACGGATACGCTGCATATCTCTTTGTCCGGTGTGGTATACACCCTCGATACAGTTGATATAGTTGTGGAATTTACGCTCGATAACCGGTTCAAAGTCAGGCTGCATTGCTTTTCCTGCAACTTTTACTACGTATGCGATGCTGTTTTTACTTCCCAGTTCCATCTCATCCACATCTGGTCCTACGATGGTGATCTTATGATCTTCTACTTCGTTCATCTCTACGTTATGCACCAGCTCGGCACAGTCTACACGGGAACCGTCAAACTCTACCTGCATATCGCCACGACGGATGATCTCGCCTTCAAATGCAGAAGCAAATGCTACAGGGATATCAATATTTGTAATCTTGATCTTGATATCACGCGCTTCCAGAGAAGTAGCGTTGAATTTGCTTACGTCTTCCTGAACGATCAGACTCTTCGGTACACGGAAGATATTTTCTGTTTCGTTGGTCACTACCGGGAATCCCAGAGCGATAGCGCCTGCGCCACATGCAACGATTACGTCATCCAGAGGAGCGAATGCGTTAACAAAAGCAGGTACACGTTTGAATGTATATTCCATCAGCGCTGCTGCATCACCCGGTTTGATGTTACCAAAGATCAAAGCTGCTCTCAAAGCTACAGATACAACATGGATAACGGCTGTAACGTCTTTACCCAGAGGAATAACACGTACGTTAGCTCCGGTGCTCATGCCAGCTTCTGCAATCTGGTCGCAGATACCGCCTACCAGTGTTACCAGAATACCCTGTGCCTGATAAGATTTTACCAGCGCTACACCTTCTTCTACAGAAGGAGCGGATCCCAGAATAACAGCAACACCAGGAATGTCTCCTGTTACAAGCGGAACACCCAGTTCACGAATAGCAGCATCCGGCAAATGTCCAGCCAGAGGAGCTTCGTATGGTGTTGCACCATCAATATATTTCAGAGCTTCAATAAACTCTGCGCACAGTGCAGTTGCTACACCGGACATGAACGCATCGTTCAGACGCGGCTCTCTTGTCATCAGAGTTTTTACAACTCCCAGAGCCTCTTTCAGTTCTTTTAAATTTGTTACTTTCACACCTGTTACAGCGTAGTAGCAAGGTAAGCCGTATGCAGTTTCAGGTAAGCTGACAGCTTTTTCTTCGCCATGCTGGGCGATTGCTGCATCGATTGCCTGCTCTGTCAGACCATATACAGCATCATTTCCATTAAATACTCTTTCAAATAATGTCAATGTTTTTTCCTCCTATTCATTGCAATCATCGATTTTATCAATCTTATTTTTTATTTTACGGATCTCTTCCACTGCAGATTTACTAAAGTCATAAGGCGAACATCCCTGACGATCTGCATCCATGATTTCCGTATTATAGTGGATAAAGCCCAACAGATCCTCTTCCGGAATATGAGCTTTTACAAACTCTTCATCCTTTTCATCACGAATCTTGTTGGCAACCACATGAACCTGCTTTACCCCCAGGTCTGCGGCAAGACGCTTTACATTTTTATAAGTCTGAACGCTTCGGGAACCCGGCTCGATCACAACAATAAACTGATCCATACCTTCTGTAGTTCCCCGACCCATATGCTCAAGCCCCGCTTCCATATCCAGAACCACCACATCTTTCCGATGAAGCACCAGATTATTGATGATTCTTCGAAGCATCACATGCTCCGGGCATACGCAACCGGCTCCGCCAGTTTCCACTGTTCCCAGAACAAGGAGTTTTACGCCGTTTTTTACTTTTCCATAAGCGTCTGGAATGTCATCCACCTTGGGATTGATCTTGTAATACTGGTTATCCGGACCTGCACCCGTTCTCTCCTCCACCAGTTTCCGCATCTTACTGATGGGAACAATACTGTCCAGCTCTTCTTCGGAAAATCCCAAAGCCAGTCCCAGATTGGCATCTGGATCCACGTCAGCAGCCATCACATGTCTGCCTTCCTCGGCGTAAAGTCTGGCCAATGTTGCAGCAAATGTTGTCTTTCCCACACCGCCTTTGCCGGTAACTGCAATTTTCATATTTTCTCATCCACCTTCAATAAATATTTGCCTGTATTCAAAAACCGGTAGCATACCGGGAATCCGCATTAGATTCCCAGAGCCGCTCTCTTCTCTTCGATTCTTGCAATCATCAGGTCTACTAATTTCTCAATATCGGTCTCAACTGTAAATGCAGCATCACACCATTTTCTTGTGCCTTCTGTCAGAAGCTGTGCCATCTGATCGGAACCGGATACATAAGGATCAACACCCAGATAAGTATCGATACCAGTACCGATAACGTAGTTTCCGATGGAAACTGCCTTCTCAGACATCCATTCAGGAGCGCATCCTACAACTGGCAGCTGATTGATCTTCAGACCGGAATCTTTTGCCAGCTCTGCTGCCAGAACCATCATACGGGAAATATCTACACAGGAGCCCATATGCAGTACAGGCGGGATATCAGCCAGTTCGCATACACGTTTCAGACCAGCGCCGCAAAGGTTCTTAGCTTCCTTATCCATCAGACCTGCTTTTGCAGCTGCCTGAGCAGAACATCCGGAAGCAATAACAATGATATCATTTGCGATACATTTTTTCATCAGTTCGATATGTGCATAGTCAGGACGGATCTTCGGATTGTTACATCCAACCATAGCAACTGCACCACGGATAACACCGGAAGTAATACACTCCAGAAGTGGTTTTGTTGTTCCTGTAACGTCAACCTGTGTATTGGTAACGCCATCCAGAACTTTCACGATAGCTTCTACAGAATATCCAACGGTAGCTTTCTGTTTCATATCCGGGATATGTACCAATTCCGGTTTTCTGTTTTTGAAGTTCTCGATTGCCATCTTAACGATTGCTTTTGCATTTTCTCCAGCTGTCTCAGCGCTGAAACGGATAAATTCAGAATCCGGCATCTGAGCGATCGGAGATGTTGTAACGAATTTTGTATGGAAGCATTTGCTCAGAGGTCCCAATGCCGGGAAGATACACTGAACATCTACTACAATCGCTTCACATGCGCCAGTAAGAACTACGTTCTCCTGCTGCAGGAAGTTACCAGCCATCGGAATACCACGACGCATAGCTACTTCGTTAGAGGTACAGCAAACGCCAGATACTGTGATGCCTTTTGCGCCCATTTCTTTTGCATATGCGATCATTTCAGGATCATCTGCATATTCGCAGATCATCTCAGAAAGGCTGGGATCATGTCCATGAACAACGATGTTTACGTTTTCTTCCACCATAACGCCCAGATTTGCTTCTGTATCGATCGGCTTCGGAGTTCCGAACAGAACGTCAGAGAACTCTGTTCCCATCATGGAACCGCCCCATCCATCAGCAAGACCACAGCGAAGAGACTGTTTTACCAGCGCTTCCGGCAGAGAAGAACATCCCATATGAGTCATATGTAAAGAAGAAGAAACCTCACGGTCAATGGCACGAGGTGCGATCTCATTTTCCATCAGCATGTTTTTCTGGGATTCCGGCATTCTGTCCAGGAATCTCTGATAACCGAATGGTTTACCATATTCCATCAGACCAACTTCTGCCATTTCATGAGCCAGGTCATAAATATCTTTTCCTTCCGTCTCAACTCCCCACTCTTTTGCGATACGGATCAGTTTCTCAGGATCTTTCACCTGATAGCATCCGTCTTCAGATGCGCAATGCAGAGTATGGCAGATCTCACGACCATGATCAGAATGAGTAGCAGCCCCACCAGCTGTAAATTTCAGATAGTTACGACCTACGATACCGTGTGCATCACATCCGCAGATTCCTCTCGGCGCTTTCGGAGTGATACGGCAGGGTCCCATAGAACAGATTCTACAGCAGATACCCTGCTCACCAAATTTACAGTGTGGTGTCTGATTTTTTACACGAAGCTGCCAGGAGTCAGCTCCTACCTTTGCTCCCGTTTCCAGCAGGCGGGCGGTAGCCGCTTCCATCTCTTCAACGGTAGTCATCTTGAATTCACTCATTAATAAACCTCCTTAAAGTTTGTAACATACATTTTTTCCTGCGGTTTAATCAGAAAACCGCAGGGGAAACCCTTTTACAGGTTCAATTTTGCAACAATTTCTTTCAATGCTGCGCGAACTGGCGAATCTTCTGGAAGCTCTACAGTAGGCTTTCCGTCACAATCGTATTCATATACCAGTTCGTCCTGAGGAATAACTCCCAGAAGATTCAAGCCTTGAAGCTCGATTTCTTCCTTTGTACCCTCGTTCAATACCCCATTAGGCGCCCGATTTACAATCAGACCGATCTGCTGGGGATGCATATTGCACTCTTCAATCAAACGGGCAATTCTGCCCACTGCCTGGATACCCCTTCTGGAACAGTCACTGACCAGAATAGCAGTCTGCATCCCAGGAAGCACTCCTCTGCTGATATGTTCCATACCTGCTTCATTATCCACTACGATATAGGGATAATTATTTTGCAGTCTTGAAAGCTGTGCCTGCAAAAGACCGTTCACAAAGCAATAACATCCCTTTCCCTGCGTTCTTCCCATAACCAGCAGATCGAAGTCATCATCTTCGATCAGTGCGGAATTAAATCTGTATTCCGTATAGTCAGCTTTACTCATACCGGGCGGGATGGGATTGTTTTTAGAAATCTCCGCCTGAGCAATCTCCTCTCTGATATCTCCCAGTGTGGCCTCTACTTCCACACCAAGAACTTCATTCAAATTAGAATTGGCATCGGCGTCCACTGCCAAAACCGGTCCTTTCTTCTGTTCGCAAAGGTACTGGATCAGCAACCCACAAAGGGTAGTCTTGCCAACTCCTCCCTTACCTGCTACCGCAATTACATGTGCCATTCGGGAACCTCCTAAAAATTATACCAGTGTACGGATACCGGACTCATTGATAATATCTGTTACATCTTTCCATTTGTTCAGCGCATACAGATGGATACCATTTACGCCCAGCGCACGATATTCGTCGATCTGTTTGATCGTGTATTCAATACCTGCTTTCTTGAAATCAGCTTTCTTCTGCTCAGCAGCAGCGTCAAATGGCTCTTTGTCAAATGGATTCGGGAAGATCCAGTATTTGGAAATCAGTTCGCACAGAGCACGTGGCATTACGCATGCATTACGTGACAGCGCCATATTGATCGTTGCAGCCTGATCCAGAATCGGCATAATGCCAATATCAACAGGCATGGTAACGCCCGCTTTATCGATCTTATCCTGCCAGCGTTTGAACTGTTCCATATCCCAGCAAAGCTGTGTCATGATGTAGTCTGCACCGTTGTCCTGTTTCTGTTTCAAAACAGCGACATCAGCATCCAGACTGCGGCAGGAAATATGACCTTCCGGAGATCCTGCAACTGCGATCTCAATCTTGTCCCCAAACTCTTTGCGAACGTAAGCTACCAGATCTGTCGCATATTTGAAATCTCCGCCTGTTCCTGTCCATCCAAAAGGAAGATCGCCGCGCAGAGCCAACATATGGTCAACACCATTATCCAGATAATTCTGCAGCTGATCTTTGATACCTTCACGGGTATTACCAATACAGGTAAAATGTGTTACAGGTACGGTACCTGCGTCCTGGATCATTTTACAGACGTCCATGTTCTTTCCAACATTTGTTCCACCAGCGCCATAAGTACAGGAAATGTACTCCGGTTTAAACTCGCAGAGCTTTTCAATCGTTCCCGGAAGGTTTGCCATTCCTTTGTCTGTTTTTGGCGGAAACAGCTCGAAAGAAAGGAGCTGTTTTTCTTTCATCATTTCTGATAATTTCATAGTTACTTACCTCCACATTATCTTTGTAGTTAATCTATCTCCAGAACCTTTCGGTCCGCAGATCTCTGTTTGCCAGATGGTTTTAATCACATTTTAACTTTACAGTGCTGTTTGCCAGATCCACCATCAGGATACTTCCCTCAATCCGGGTCTCTGATCCCATAATATCTCTGAGGATCAGCGTATTTCCCTCCACCAGAATCTTACTTACATTCTTACAGATGATCGTATCATCACTTTCTTTATATACAGTAGCCAGACACATTGTTTATGCCTCCTTCAGTTCTTCTTTTACTGTTGTCAGCGCCAGACCCAGCCGCAGATTTCCTTTCTGAAATTCAGAAACAGCTTCTTTGATCTGTTTTGCTGCCGTATCCATACCCAATTTTGCCAGATTATCCGCCATCTGATCCAGTTCAGCCGCATGATGTTCATTGTGATCCAGCATATAACTCAAAAGCGCCACTGTCTCATTCTTGCAGTCACCGGAGTTTTGGCAGTTCGAACCACAGGTGTGGTTATGCTCACATCCATGGGTGTGTACTTCTCCATTATGTTCATGCTGATGCGTGTGGGCATCACCATGGGTATGAGGCATTACATTACCATTTTCATCTTTGATCAAATGCATATCCATTCCTCTTTTCTTATATATTTTTTGTCCCAGACAGGACATGACATTCTTTTGTCAATTATGATTTATTATACTCCTTTTCACAACCAGATTCAATAGACTTCCTTCATTTTGCAGGTAAAGAAAGCTGTATTTTTTTTCATACATTTCTTCTTTTTTGTAACAAATGACAAAATTTATTTTTTTCTTTTTGCCTTTGTTAATTTCTTCACATTATTACCATTTCCCAATAGAATTTCACTTTTTCGACAGATTTGTTACAAAATCGCCTTGTATTTCGGATAACGATCACTCTTGTTAAAGTTTCGTAACACTTTCACTCTTATTTATTTCATATTTTCATGTTATACTAAGAAAGATTTTGAAATAAATGCAAAAACAGAAAGTTACTTTATTTTTTAATACACAAGGAGGTCTTAAAATGTCGGTAATACCTTCATTAACCTTAAATACTCACGATCATATGCCGCTTTTGGGATTGGGGGTCTACAAAGCGACTGCGCCCAACGAAGTCGAGACAGCGATTGCTGCGGCTTTGGATGCGGGATATCGTCTGATCGATACCGCCTCTGTCTATAAGAACGAAGAAGGAGTGGGACGGGCTGTAAAATCCTCTTCCATTCCACGGGAAGAACTGTTCATCACCACCAAAGTATGGAACACTGCTCAGCGCATCGGCAATATCGAAAGCGCTTTTGAACGTAGTTTGGAACGGCTGCAGATGGATTACGTGGATCTGTATCTGGTTCACTGGCCGGTGCCGGGATGTTATCTGGATACCTGGAGAGCACTGGAAAAAATCTATACTTCCGGAAGGGCAAAGGCCATCGGCGTCAGCAATTTTGAAATCCATCATCTGGAAGAACTTTTTCAGATTTCCGGCATCGTTCCGGCAGTCAACCAGATTGAATATCATCCTCTTTGGAATCAATCCGAATTAAAAGCTTACTGTCAGGAAAAAGGAATCGCCGTACAGGCTTACGCACCTTTGGCGCGAGGCGCTTATTTTCATCGGGATACCATCACGCAGATTGGAGAAAAATATGGCAAGACTCCGGCTCAAACCGGACTGCGCTGGCTGATCCAGAAAGGAATCTCTGCCATCCCAAAATCCTCTAATCCCGCCCGTATCGCTTCTAATGCTGATATCTTTGATTTTGAATTGAATGATATCGAAATGAAAGCGATCGACGCTCTGGATGAAAAATTTCGCAGCGCCGGTATACCGGAAGATCTGCGCTAAGGAAAAGGCCGCCGTAAGAAGCACATCTATTCATTTCTATGCTTCTTACAGCAGCCTTTCATTTATTTTTCCCAGAGATCTGCAACAATCTCATCTTTTTTCATTCTCTGCATCAGACCATCTACGGCATCCGCCGCTTTCTTATTCTCAAATAAAACTTTATTGACCTCCACAATAATAGGCATTTCTACATGATATTTTTGAGAGAGAGCCAGAGCTGCTTTCGCAGAGTATACGCCCTCTACCACCATCTGCACTTCATCCATGGCTTCCTGCATGGTATATCCTTGTCCGATCAGATATCCCGCTTTACGGTTTCTGCTGTGAACACTGGCGCATGTAACGATCAGATCCCCGATTCCAGACAATCCGAAAAACGTTTCCGCTTTAGCTCCCATAGCGATACCCAGTCTGGAAATCTCTGCGATTCCCCGGGTGATCAGAGCCGCTTTCGTATTGTCACCATACCCAAGACCATCTGCAACTCCAGCCGCAAGGGCGATTACATTTTTCAGAGCAGCTCCCAGTTCAATTCCCAGAATATCCGGGCTGGTATATACACGGAAAACAGGACTCATAAAAATGCCCTGAAGGTACTCTGCCGTCTCTCGGGAACGAGCTCCCACAACACAAGTCGTAGGCAAGCCTTTGCCTACCTCTTCTGCATGACTGGGGCCAGACAATACTGCCACTTGCGCCTGAGGAATCTCCTCCTCCACAATCTCACTGAGCGTCAGCAGCGTGGTTTCTTCCACTCCCTTTGCCACATTCACAATCAACTGCCCCTCTGTCGCAAAAGGCTTCATCATTCGGGAGGTGCTTCTTGTAAAAGGAGAAGGAACAGCCAGAACAAGCACATCTTTGTCTTTCATTGCCGCTTCCAGATCTGTTGTGACCTGAATATCCTCCTGAAGTTTGACTCCCGGCAATTTTGTCTTGTGCTCTCTGGTCTCCTGAAGCATTTTCACTTCATCCTTTATGATAGACCAAAGGGTCACTTCATGACCATTATTCGCCAGAAGCCAGGCAAGAGCTGTCCCCCAGCTTCCCGCACCGATCACACCTATTTTTTTCATAGTACACCTCCGTTATTTTTTCTTCAAATACGTTTTATTTTCATTTCCATGAATCAGACGTACAATATTCGCCCGATGTTTCCACACTGCCAGACCTGCCAGAAACAGCCCCAGCCCATACATCTCATAAATACGGGCGGGTTCCATATCAAACTGCCCGGTCTGCCCCATAAAGAACAGTCCCCCCACGAAAACCACATATACCATCAGAGAACCCAATGAAACATAATGCGTGGTAAAAAATACCAGTAAAAACACCGCCAGCGCCACAAGCATCAGTCTCCAGTCAAAAGAAAACAACAAACCTGCGGTAGCCGCAATTCCCTTTCCGCCGCGAAATTTCAAATAAAATGGAAAATTATGTCCCAGAATGGTTCCTGCCGCCGCATACAATCCCAATAACTTAAAATTCTCTCCCTGGGTTTTGCCAAAGATCAGCCAGACGATCAATACCGCCACCACGCATTTAAAACAATCTCCCAGAAAAGTTATGGCTCCGGCTTTTCTTCCCAGCGTACGCAGGGCGTTGGTAGTTCCCGCATTACCACTGCCATAATCACGGATGTCAATCCCGTGAGCCTTTCCATAAATATATGAGGTCTGGAACAAGCCACAGACATATCCTATCGCAATACAGACCAATCGTTCCCACATTTTATTTTTCTCCTTTTCTCTCCCGGATAATAAATTTCAAAGAAGTTCCCCGGAATCCGAAAGCATCTCTGATCTTATTCTCCAGATAGCGGGTATAAGAAAAATGCATGAGCTCTTTGTCATTTACAAAAATAACGAACGTAGGCGGTTTCACGGCTACCTGCGTAATATAAAACAATTTCAGACGTTTTCCCTTGTCGGAAGGCGGCTGCTGCATAGCCACTGCCTCAGTCATAATCTCATTTAACACACCTGTCTGCACACGAAGCGTCTGATTTTCCAGTACCATATCAATGGTGTCAAACAATTTGGGAAGTCTCTGTCCTGTCTGCGCAGAAATAAACAAAAGCTCTGCATATGGCATATAGGCCAGTGTTTCCCGTATTTTATTCGTGTATTTGTAAATGGTTTTGTCATCTTTCTCGATCGCATCCCATTTATTCACGGCAATAATAATCCCCTTACCTCGCTCATGAGCAATCCCGGCGATTTTCGCATCCTGCTCCGTGATTCCTTCTTCGGCATCGATCACGACAATCACCACATCAGCCCGCTCTACCGCTGTAACCGTACGAATAATACTGTAGCGCTCTAGCTCTTCTTTGATTTTATTCTTTCTTCTCAATCCGGCGGTATCAATAAAAATATATTCCTTGCCGTTCCACATCACATTCGTATCAATAGCGTCTCTTGTGGTTCCCGCCACATTGGAAACGATCACCCGGTTCTGTCCCAACAATTTGTTGACGATGGAAGATTTTCCCACATTCGGTTTTCCCACGATGGCAATCCGCGGAATTTCATTTTCTTCCTCAGACAGCTCATCCTCCTGGAAAAATTTCACCACTTCATCCAACAGATCACCCATTCCCAGTCTGCCAGATGCTGAAATCGGAATCGGGTCTCCAATTCCAAGATTATAAAATTCATACACGTCCGGCATGAATTTTTCAAAACTGTCCACCTTATTTACTGCCAGTACCACCGGCTTGCCGCTTCTTCTCAGCATATCTGCCACCTTGGAATCCGCATCCACAAGTCCCTGCCGCACATCGGTGATAAACACGATAACATCTGCCGTATCAATAGCAATCTGCGCCTGATCTCTCATCTGTGAGAGAATCACATCTTTACTCTCCGGTTCAATACCACCCGTATCGATCAGCGTAAAATTATAATTCAGCCAGGAAGCATCCGCATAGATTCTGTCTCTCGTAACCCCCGGCGTATCTTTTACAATAGAAATATTATCTCCTGCAAGAACATTGAACAGGGTAGATTTACCCACGTTCGGCCGTCCCACAATCGCTACAATCGGTTTGCTCATATATTTGTCTCCTTTTATGATTCTTTACAATCTCTTTTTCTGTCAGAGCATGGACAAAAGAAACGCCATCCTCATCTACCACTGCTACCGGTACGCCCAACTGCTCTTCCACTTCTTCTACTGTCACATCGTCCAGAAAAACATTTTCACCCGCCCGAAGCATATTACAGGGGATCAAAAGACATTCTCCCAAATCTTTTCCTTTTAACTGTTCTTTCAGATCCTGTCCGGTGATCAGCCCGGACACTGTGATCAGCTCTCCGAAGAAATCATTTCGTATGGGATAAACCTGCGCTTCTACATTTCCATACACCGTTCTGACCCGTTCCACATTTTCCTGAATAAAAGGCGCTGCCAGTTTGCCAGTGGCAATAGAAACTCTTCGCACTCTTTCATCTCCTTTGCGGTGCGCAAGCTCCTCCTGCACCTCTTCTTCCAGAAGCCGCAGCATTCCCACGCCATTTTCCAACTGAAGATAACCGTCGTATCGTTCTTCTTCCGGAAGCGGTAAACCTGCCAGAATATACCACTCATCACTACAGTGGATAAAATGCAGACCATACTGCTCATATAATTTTTTCTGCCAGCGATGAACCGTCTCCAGTACTCCCAGCGCATCCTCTCTGTTAAATGGTTCCAGCGGATGCAGACCTTCTCTGTATTTGCTCAGTCCCACTGGAACGACAGAAACACTTTTCAGATGGGGCAGATAACCAGATAAGTCTCGGATCGTCCGCTCTAATTCTTCCCCGTCGTTAACCCCCTTGCAGAGAACCACCTGACCATTCATCTCAATCCCTGCCTGAAACAGCCGGTCCACCTTCGGGAAAATATCTCCCGCAAAGCGGTTATGCAGCATCTCACACCGAAGTTTTGGATTTGTCGTCTGAAAAGAAATATTAATAGGCGCCAAATGGTATCGGATCACCCGATCGATATCATGATCGCTCATATTGGTCAGTGTCACATAGTTCCCCTGCAAAAAAGAAAGCCGGGAATCATCATCCTTAAAATATAAGGTTTCCCTCATACCAGGAGGCATCTGATCGATAAAGCAGAAAATACAATGATTCCTGCAGGAACGATATTCATCCATCAGACTATTTTCAAATTCCACTCCCAGATCTTCCTCGAAATCCTTTTCTATCTCCAGTTCCCACTCTTCTCCGTCTGCCTTGCGCACGAGAATCTCCAGATATTCATCATTTACCAGATAATGATAATCAAACACATCTTCTATAGGCTGTCCGTTAATGGAGATCAGTTCATCTCCCGGAACAAGCTCCATCTCTTCCGCGATACTGTCCGGAAAAACCTTTCTGATCACATGCCTGTTTTTCTTCATTTTTATGTTTGTCTCCATTTCTCATTTCATTGCTACCTTACTATATAGAACATCTTCTGGATTGTCAAGTTTTGACCTCAACATCAATTATTATACAGCTCAAATTCATTATAAATTTCACCGGAGCATCTGTCAATGTGAGATTAAAATAGAAGAAACCCCTGTCATTTTTCGCCGGAATGCGACATATTTCTTGACTACGCCCTTTTTCTAGGGTATAACTATTATGTCTGTAAAATTCTAGTTAAATTGTAACGTTTTCCTTTTGATTCCAAAATGGAAGCCGTTACATAAAATTATCTATCTGGAGGTTGCTATGGCAAATTTAGATTTATTGGAAAATTCTATTCCTGTTGCCCCCATCAAAATCGCCGCTTTAAAGGGCTGTGAAGAACTGGCAAAAAGTGTTGACCGTTATCTGGTACAGTTCCGTAAGGAAATGACTTCTCATCAGTCAGCAGGTATTTCCTGGTCCGGATATTCTGAAGATTCTTTCCTGATCGACTGCGAGTGTCCTCGTTTCGGTACCGGCGAAGCGAAAGGAAAAATCAACGAATCTGTTCGTGGTATGGACCTGTTCATTATGTGTGATGTAACAAACTACAGCATCACTTATAAAGTGAGCGGCTATGAAAACCATATGTCACCGGATGATCATTTTCAGGATCTGAAACGTATCATTGCGGCAGCTACGGGAAAAGCGCACCGTATCAACGTAATCATGCCTTTCCTGTATGAAGGTCGTCAGCACAAACGTACCAAAAGAGAGTCTCTGGACTGCGCGCTGGCTTTGCAGGAACTGACAAACATGGGCGTATCCAACATCATCACTTTCGATGCTCACGATCCCCGTGTACAGAATGCGATCCCCTTGGACGGATTTGATAATTTCATGCCTACATACCAGTTTTTGAAGGCTCTGCTCCGTTCTGTTCCGGACCTCACCATTGACAACGAACATCTGATGATCATCAGCCCGGATGAGGGAGCTATGGCAAGAGCCGTATACTTCTCCAATATCCTTGGCGTAGACATGGGTATGTTCTACAAACGCCGAGATTACTCTACTATTGTAAATGGGAAGAATCCTATCGTAGCACATGAATTTTTGGGAGATTCCGTTGCCGGAAAAGACGTTATCGTAATTGATGATATGATTTCTTCCGGTGAAAGTATGCTGGATGTGGCAAAGCAGTTGAAAGACAGAAACGCAAATCGAGTATTTGTCTGCACAACTTTCGGTCTGTTCACCGATGGTCTGAAAAAATTTGATGACTATTATGAAAAAGGATATATTCACAAAGTGATCACCACCGACCTGAATTACCGCACCGAAGAGCTGATCAACCGCCCATACTATGAGCCGGCAACTATGAGCAAATATCTGGCAAGTATTATGGACACCTTAAACCATGATGTGTCTGTAGAAAGAGTTCGTTCTACTACAGCTAAGATCAATAAACTGCTGGAGACAAGCAGAAATAAATAAAAATAAGAGTTGACGTAATGGGAATTTTGAAGATTTATGCCATCAAACTCAGTCTGCGCTCACTTTGAGCCTGAAGTCTCAAAGATGTGCTCGACAAATTCGTTTGATTGTGCATAAATCTTCTCCCACTTACATCAACTCTTTTTCTTTCCCGGAATCTTCCCAAAGAAATCTTTCATTTAAGAAGCCCCCATTCCAAGATATTCTGTCTATTTCAGCATCAAAAAGGCTGCAAGGTTTCCTCTTTTTCCTTTGGATGCCCGATGGGAGAACAGGAAGCTGGGATTGCAGCAGGTACAGATTTCCGGCATTACAATGTTGTCTTCCGGTATTCCCGCTTCCAGAAAGTTTTCTCTGCATGCTTCCCACAGGTTCAGCTGGTATTTTCCATTTTCTTTTTTCAGCAGCAGTCTCTTCCACACGGCTGGAAGATAAGCTTCTCGAAATGCCTCCGCCACATCCTCACTCACCTCATAGCAGTCCTGACAGATGGACGGACCAATCACCGCAAGAATATCCTCCGGTCTGGAACCAAATTCCCGTTCCATAGCTTCCACCGTCACTTTTCCAATCTTCCTTGTTGTTCCCCTCCAACCGGAATGGGACAACCCCACCGCTTTTTTCACTGGATCTACCAGATACAAGGGAACACAGTCCGCATAAAAAGTTGCCAGCGTTACCCCCGGTTCATTCGTGATGAGACCATCCACATCTTGATACGGTCTGGGCGAATACAGACCGCAGCCTTTTTCTTCCTTTCCTACTCTCCGCACATTCGTCGTATGGGTCTGGTCTGAACAAACCACGCTTTCACTGGAAAATCCCACCGCTTCTGCGATGCGGCGATAATTCTCATATACTGCCGCCTCCTCATCTCCTCTGGAAAAACTCAGATTCATAGAACTGCAGTCTCCTTTACTTACGCCTCCCAGCCGGGTGGTAAATCCGTGAAGCACTGCTCCGGTCTCTTCCAGCCGGGGAAATGTCAGATATACCACTTCTCCCTTTCGGTTCACTTTGGTATTTTCATGTTCTCTGTTTTTCCACTGTATCATTTGCACTCTCTCCTTATCTCTGGTAACAAAATGCATTCTGAAAAATCTGGATTTTTCTCTCCGTAACCGCCGCCACATCAAATCGGCAGGGTGTGTCCATGGAAAATCCCTGCTCCATCAGATACCAGGATGCCGCCCGGGAAATTTTCTTCTGCTTTCGAAAATCTACCGCTTCTTCCGGGCTCCCCGTCCGATCGCTGCTGCGGTATTTCACCTCCACAAATACCAGATAGCCTTGATGCCAGGCAATGAGGTCAATCTCCCCTGCCCGGCATCTATAATTCTTTTCCAATATTCGATATCCATGTTCTTCCAGAAACGCAGCCGCCCGCTCTTCCTGGGCGCTGCCAATCTGTCGCTTATTCAAATATTTTCCCCTTTTCTTCTATAAAGTTTTTGATAAAACTCTTTCGGTGAATCGGCGACGGACCATACGTCTTGATCGCCTCAATATGACTTTTGGAACCGTACCCCTTATGGGAGGCAAATCCATATTCCGGCATAATCTTATCATATTCCTCCATCAGCCGATCCCTGGTCACTTTCGCGATAATACTCGCCGCCGCGATCGACACACTCTTGGCATCTCCCTTGATAATCGGAACCTGGGGAAGTTCCAGCGCCGGGATCGTCACCGCATCATTTAAGAGAATCTGCGGAACCACGGAAAGTTTGGAAACGGCCTCCCGCATCGCCTCATACGTAGCCTGCAAAATATTGATCTCATCAATTCTGGCAGGACTGGCATATCCCACGCCTACGGAAATGGCTTCCTTCATAATCACGTCATATAATTCTTCTCTTTTTTTCTGAGAAAGCTGCTTGGAATCATTCAGCCACAAAATCTGACTGTCTGCTGGCAGAATCACTGCCCCTGCCACTACCGGTCCCGCAAGAGGTCCTCTTCCTGCTTCATCAATCCCACAGACAAACCCCAGATCTTCATATTTCTTCTCATAAACCTTCAAAGTCTCAATTCGCTGTTTTTCCTGTTCCAGTTTCTCCGCTTCTCGCTCATATTTTCTCACCAGAGCTGCCACTCCGCTTCGGGTATCTGCCCGGTACTGTTCCAGAAGACTTTCCCTGGAAGATACATCTGCATTCTGAAGCTCCTGCTTAATCTCACGGATGGTCTTCATGATTTTCCTCCACGAGAGGATGTTCCAGCGTAATCCTTCCCAGTTTTCCATTTCTGAATTCTTCCATCAGGATGCCTGCTGCCTTTGCATAATCCAGCGCCTGACCCCGAACCAGACATTTTCTGTTCTCCGCAATTCCCTCCAACATAGAAAGAGGCGTTCCTTCCTCAGAAATTCCATAACGAGCCGTCAGCATACCGGGGTAATTCTCCCGAATATATTCCAGAAGAAGCAGAGACAGCTCTTCCAGATTTAATATCTCATCTTTGATAGAACCAATATAAGCCAGTCGTTTTCCCACTTCCTGATCTTCAAACTTCGGCCACAAAATTCCCGGAGTATCTAAAAGCTCCAGCGATTTATTCAACCGTATCCACTGTTTTCCCTTCGTCACTCCCGGCTTATTTCCCGTCTTGGTACAGGCTTTTCCGGCATAAGAATTGATAAAGGTAGATTTTCCCACATTGGGGATTCCCACTACCATAGCACGGATGGGACGATTCTTAATTCCCCTGCGCCGATCTCTTTCTATCTTTTCCTTACACGCTTCCGTGATCACTCCCTGAATCGCTTTCAGCCCCACACCGGATCTGGCATTTACCTTCAGCACAAAAAATCCCTTCTGCTGAAAATATTTCGTCCATTCTTCGTTATATTTTTCATCCGCCAGATCTGATTTGTTCAAAAGAATCAGACGGGATTTGTTTTTTCCCAATTCGTCAATATCCGGATTCCTGCTGCTTAAAGGAATCCGGGCATCTACCAGCTCAATGATCAGATCGATCAGTTTCAGATCTTCCTGCATCTGTCTTTTCGCCTTGGTCATATGACCGGGATACCATTGTAAATTCATCTCTTTCTCTCACCTCTGTTCTTCTCTTTAAAAATCCTGTATCCATCTACTTCCCGTTTGGGATAAAACCGAAACGTTCCTTCGGGGAAATGATAAACCACAATTTTCCGATAATATTTTTCTTTTTGATCGTTCCCATATCCACAAAACGGCTGTCCTCACTGTTGTTCCGATTATCGCCCAGTACAAAATATTCCCCTTTTTTCAGGGTAATCCCCTGATCTGCCATACCTGCATTTTCTATCGCAGGAAACGCCGTCTCTTCCCGATAAACCTTTCCGTCAATCAAAATCTGGCCGTCTTTTATCTGAACGGTTTCTCCCGGAAGACCAATGATCCGTTTAATATGTGTGCTTGCCTTCTGATCATCACTAATCTTAAAGGCAATAATATCCCCTCGTTTGGGCGAACTGAACCTGTACGCTGCCCGGTTGATCAAAAGCGTATCTCCCGCTTGCAAAGTAGGCTCCATGGAACCTTCCTGCATCACGGTGGTCTTTCCAAACCCCACTGCCAGCATCACTCCCAGTACAAGCACAGCAACAATTTCTACAATCCATAAAAGGATGGATTTGACTTTTGCAGCCGCCACATAATCCCTTACATACCTTGCCTTAAAAAAACCCATATCCTTTTCCTCTTAACATAAAACTCTTTGTAATGTGAAACAGGGGCCTGTCGTAATAAGCATGTTAAATGCGACAGTCCCCTGCTCCCTCATCTGTTTCTGATTATTTTACCAGCTCTTTAACCTTAGCTGCTTTACCGATACGTCCTCTCAGGTAGTTCAGTTTTGCACGACGTACTTTACCGCGTCTTACAACTTCTACTCTTTCTACGTTCGGGGAATGCAGCGGCCATGTTTTCTCAACGCCGATACCATTAGAATTCTTTCTTACTGTGAAAGTCTCACGACAGCTTCCACCCTGTTTTTTCAGGACAACGCCTTCGAAAATCTGAATTCTTTCACGGTTTCCCTCTTTGATCTTACCATAAACTTTTACGGTATCTCCAACATTAAATGCCGGAACTTCAGCTTTCATCTGAGCTGCTTCGATGTTTTTAATAATTTCGTTCATCTTTCTTCTCCTTTACTTCGGATGTTCTTAATACGTCGCGTAACAGAGGACCATCTCTTTTTATACCAGCATTTATTATACTATACAACTTTTTTAAATGCAAGCGCATTTTTTTGTTTTCCTGTACATAATTCTATGGAACCTGCATAAAATAAAGCGTAAACAATAATTTTATCCAGCAAGGAGTATTCTCTATGGGCTTATTTTTCTTTCTTCTTCTCTGTCTGATCACGCTGATCTCCTACTCCTGCCTTGCCATCAGTTCCGACTTCGACCGGGAAGCCGATGACCGTATGCAGGAAGAATATATCAAAAAGAAAATGCAGGCAAAAAAGGATTCTTAATTATTTTTCCGCTGCCACGATATTCTGCAGCCATACTCCCTTTTTCACCAAAACAAATCCTATGATGCACTTGATCCAGTCTCCCATCTGTACAAACACAAAAATCAACACGACAAAAATGCTGGTATATCGACTCAACACATAAGCAATGGGGACGCTCACGCACCATACAAAGACACTGTCGAAGAAAAAAGTAACCAGTGTCTTTCCTCCAGAACGAAGAGTAAAATAAGTAGCATGCAGAAAGGCATTCTGCGGCATGAAGATCGCCTGCGCGATAATCAGATACTCCGCCAGCTGCCGGGTGCTTCCCGTAGTGTTATATAATTTGGGAAATAAAGGCGCTATAAACAGCATGGCAATCGCAACTCCCGCACAACACATAACAGAAAACGCAATCATTTTATTATCTGTATCTCTGGCTTCTTCCATCTTACCTGCTCCCAGCTGTTGTCCCACAACGATAGCAACAGAATCTCCCAGGGCAATAAACACCACATTAAACAGGTTTGCTATCGTACTGGCAATATTTAAAGCCGCCACTACTCCCAAACCTCTCACCGAATAACATTGAAGCAAAGATGCCTGCGCCGCCGACCAAAGAGCTTCATTTACCAGCAGCGGAGATCCCTTAATCAGAAACTTTTTCACCAGATGCCCTGGAACCTTTAGTGTTTTGTACAAGCCTGTAATATAGGTATTGATTTCTTTATGTTTATGCGTCCAGATGAGCACTATCGCCATCTCCACATAACGGGATAATACGGTCGCAACAGCTGCTCCCACTACGCCCATCTGAGGAAACCCAAACTTTCCATAAATCAGCAGATAATTAAATACCAAATTCACACACACCGCTGTAACGCCGGCTTTCATAGGAACCATGGTTTCCCCACACTCTCTCAATGTACTGGCATACGTCTGGATCATCATAAATGCCGGAAGCCCTAAAAGCATCACCAACATGTAATCCTCTCCATAATGAAGGGCTGCGGCCAGATCTCCTCCATCACTGCTACCATTTAAATACATCTGGATCAGATCGCCGCCCCAGATAAGAAACACGGTAATCGCCCCTATGGTTAAAAGCAGCGCCATCCAGATCTTAAATCGAAAGGTATGACGGATTCCTTCATCATCTTTCTGTCCATAGTACTGAGCTGTAAAAATCCCCGCTCCGGAAACTCCTCCAAAAATACACAGATTGTACACAAAGATCAGCTGATTCACAATCGCAACGCCGGACATCTGTTCTGTACCGATCTGTCCCACCATAATGTTGTCAAGAAGACTTACAAAATTGGTGATTCCGTTCTGAATCATGATTGGAACAGCAATCGCCAGTACCATTTTGTAAAAAGCCTTGTCTCCAATAAACTTTTTCCGTATTTTCCTCCACATCAGAAACTTCTCTCCTTCCTATTCTTCTTTACTTTTTTCAAACGTGTATTACCATATTTACCATAAACCTCGAGCGGCTGCAAGAACTATTTGAAAAACATTTGAAAAATCTTCTTTTTCCTTCTATAATTATAAGATGCCAGGATCAAAAGGTCATAAACCACGTTGTGCTTGCACATAAGTGGTTTTATGCCTTTATGACCCGCCCCAAAATCATTATAAATCTAGGGAGGTTTCTATCAGATGAAAATGCCCGGTTATTATTCTTCCGGTGAATTTGCCCGGATGGCGCAAGTCTCTGTGCGCACCATACGCTTTTACGACAAACAGAATATTTTAAAGCCCTCCTATGTCAATCCTTCTGGAGCGCGCTTTTACACGGACTCGGATTTTGCCCGTCTGCAGCAGATCCTTCTGTTGAAATATCTCGGCTTCTCTCTGGATGATATTCGTGAAATGACGATCAACGATACGGATTATCACTTTCTCCTGAATGCCCTGACTCTTCAAAAACAGCTGATTCAGGATAAGATTGAGCAAATGCAGCTGGTAGAAAATGCCATTGAAAAGACGGTTTCCGCCATTGAACAGGAGCACCAGGTAAACTGGAGTCAGATGTTGGATCTGATCCACCTGACAGGAATGGAAAAGACTTTAAAATCCCAGTATCTGAATGCTACCAATATCACCACACGAATCCAGCTTCATCGGGATTTTTCCCGCAATGCTCAGGGATGGTTTCCCTGGATCTACCAAAATTGCGGTATCTCTCCCCACATGAACGTTCTGGAACTGGGATGCGGCAACGGCGCTCTCTGGACGGAAAACCGCAGCCAGATTCCCGAGCAGATCCAGATCACTCTTTCTGATATCTCGGAAGGGATGCTTCGAGATGCCCGGAGAAATATCGGACTGAAAGATCCCCGCTTTTCCTTCCTCTGTTTTGACTGTCATCAAATGCCCCTTCCTGACCGCAGCTTTGATCTGGTGATTGCCAATCATCTCCTTTTTTATTGTGAAAATATTCCTCAGGTTTGTGAAGAAGTACGCCGTATTCTGAAACCGGGCGGAACTTTTCTGTGCAGCACTTACGGAACAGAACACATGAAAGAAATCAGCAATCTGGTACAGGAATTTGACGGAAGAATCGTTCTGGCAGCAGAAAATCTTTACGAGCATTTTGGTCTTGAAAACGGACAGGCTATACTGGAACCTTATTTTTCCCAAATATCCTGTCTCCATTTTGATGATGACATTTTCCTGGATCAGCCGGAACCGCTGATTCAATATATCCTTTCCTGCCATGGCAATCAGAATCAGATGCTTCTGGATCGCTATAAGGATTTTCGCAGTTTTGTGGAAAAAAAGACCCAAAAAGGGTTTCATATCACGAAAGACGCTGGAATTTTTCTATGTTCTATGTGAAAATTTCATAAAAATCAAAAAAATACTTGAAGGTGACGTTAGGTCACCTTTTATACTATAGAAAACATCACGGAAAAACAGAATAGAATCACTAGGAGGATACAACATGAAAGGAATTATTTTAGCAGGCGGATCAGGTACTCGCCTTTATCCGCTTACCATGGTAACTTCCAAACAGTTACTTCCCATCTATGACAAACCGATGATCTACTATCCCATGTCCGTTCTTATGAACGCAGGAATCCGGGATATTCTGATCATCTCTACCCCTCAGGATACTCCACGCTTTCAGGAGCTTCTGGGCGACGGACATCAGTTTGGCGTAAATCTTACCTATGCCGTACAGCCAAGCCCGGATGGATTGGCTCAGGCTTTCATCATCGGCGAAGAATTTATTGGAAATGACACGGTAGCTATGGTACTGGGAGATAACATTTTTGCAGGTCATGGTCTGAAAAAACGTTTAAAAGCTGCTGTAGAAAATGCAGAAAGCGGCAAAGGCGCTACTGTATTCGGCTACTATGTAGATGATCCGGAACGGTTCGGTATCGTAGAGTTTAACAGCGAAGGAAAAGCAATTTCCATCGAAGAAAAACCGGAACACCCCAAGAGCAATTACTGCGTGACAGGTCTTTACTTCTACGACAACAAAGTTGTGGAATATGCAAAAAATCTGAAGCCAAGCGCCCGGGGCGAATTGGAAATCACCGATTTGAACCGGATTTATCTGGAAAATGAATGCCTGAATGTGGAACTTCTGGGACAGGGCTTTACCTGGCTGGATACCGGAACTCATGAAAGTCTGGTGGAAGCTACCAATTTCGTAAAAACCATGGAATCCCATCAGCACAGAAAAATTGCCTGCCTGGAAGAGATTGCTTACTTAAATGGCTGGATTTCCAAAGAAGATGTACTGAAAGTATACGAAGTTTTGAAGAAGAATCAGTACGGACAGTATCTGAAAGACGTGCTGGACGGCAAATATCTGGATGTACTGCACAACTAATAAAGAAGGAGCGTTTATTTATGAATATTATTGTAACCGGCGGAGCCGGATTTATCGGAAGCAACTTTATTTTCCATATGCTGAAAAAATACCCGGATTATCGGATCATTTGCCTGGACTGCCTGACTTATGCCGGTAACCTGTCCACTCTGGCTCCTGTTATGGATAACCCGAATTTCCGTTTCGTCAAGGAAAGCATTACGGACAGAGAAGCAGTTTACAAATTATTTGAAGAAGAACATCCTGACATGGTGGTAAACTTTGCTGCGGAAAGCCATGTAGACCGTTCTATCGAAAATCCAGAAGTATTTCTGGATACCAATATCAAAGGAACTGCTGTGCTGATGGATGCCTGCAGAAAATACGGAATCAAACGTTACCATCAGGTTTCCACCGATGAAGTATACGGCGATCTGCCTTTGGATAGACCAGATCTGTTCTTCACCGAAGAGACACCGATCCACACCAGCAGCCCTTACAGTTCCTCCAAAGCAGGCGCTGACCTTCTGGTACTGGCTTACCACAGAACATACGGACTGCCTGTAACCATCAGCCGCTGCTCCAACAACTATGGACCTTATCATTTCCCGGAGAAGCTGATTCCGCTGATGATCGCCAATGCATTAAACGACAAACCACTTCCCGTATACGGAAAAGGTGAAAATGTCCGTGACTGGCTCTATGTAGAAGACCACTGCAAGGCGATCGATCTGATCATTCATAACGGTCGTGTTGGCGAAGTTTACAATATCGGCGGGCACAATGAAATGACAAATATTGATATTGTAAAGATTATCTGTAAAGAATTGGGAAAACCGGAAAGCCTGATCACTTATGTAGCTGACCGTAAGGGACATGATATGCGTTACGCGATCGATCCTACCAAGATCCACAACGAACTGGGATGGCTGCCGGAAACAAAATTTGCAGACGGAATCAAAAAGACCATTCAGTGGTATCTGGATAACAAAGAATGGTGGGAAACCATTATCTCTGGTGAATATCAGAATTATTACGAAAAAATGTACGGAAACCGCTAAAAAGGAACCTTGCATATATATTCCATAAGCCGCCCAAATGGGCGGCTTAGATTTTATTTCATAAGATTATCCAGATCTTTCCGTTCCTTATCAAAATCATCCAGCATACTTTTCCCACTTCTCCTCCAGGCGTCAAATCTTTTTGTACTATTTTTCCCTCCCAAAAACACATTTGCGAGAACAGCAATGATTATAATTCCCACCAAACCGATAAGTATCATTTCCATCAATCCATCCCTCCTTTTGGTTTTATTATACCGTCCGTGTTTTTCAACGTCAACGCGTTTGTCTATTTTTCCGCTATTAATGATCAAGGTATTTTTTTAATTAACAAAGAGAAAACATTTGTAGAATTAAAATTTACAGCGGTGCGTGACGGGTCCTTGCTAGTAATAACTAAATCGCATGCAATAAGTGATTATAAGGAACAGGATTATATATGATATATGCCTATCGTAATTATAGTTACTACCTTTATTTTAAGATTTTTCCGTTTGTATTTTCATGCTGGTAAATGCAACCAAAAGTAGTAAATAAACAACAAATGTATGAGATTTTCTGCGCCTACAGAAAAGAAATTGCACCGTTTTTAATTTCTAAGATTTCGTCGGCTTCTTCTGCCAAATGTTTACTGTGTGTAACCACAACAACACATTTTCCTAATTCATGTGCAGTCTTTTTCAGCAAAGCAATGATTTCATCAGCGGTAGTTTCATCAAGATTTCCCGTCGGTTCATCTGCCAAAAGTACATGAGCGTCGCTGGCTAAAGCTCTTGCAATCGCCACACGCTGTTGCTGTCCGCCAGATAGTTGCAATACATTTCTCTGCCAGTATTCTTTTCCAATACCGACTTCTTCCAATAATTTTTCAGCATTTCCACTACCACCTAATTTGACATTTTCAACCGTTGTCAAATAATCAATCA
>PPYF01267356.1_pt1 | contig 31943 bp, 24 predicted proteins | sample 1559871 | NCBI WGS metagenome assembly PPYF01 (sample SAMN08240021, study PRJNA423297) | Human gut metagenome, whole genome shotgun sequencing project.
AAAACGGGACTCGAACCCGCGACCCCGACCTTGGCAAGGTCGTGCTCTACCAACTGAGCTATTTTCGCAGTCGCTGTTGTTTCGCTTTTGCGAGTGCAAAGATAGAACAGATTTTTTATTCCCGCAAATTTTTCGGTAAAAAAATTAGAAAAAAAATCACCGGAATCCTTTTGTTGACGGGTGTTTTGGGGGATAAAAAGCGGAGGAACAAACTGTTATAAATTTGCTCCTCCGCTTTGAAATTTTTCTGCCGATTAGTAGTTTCTTGCGAAGATTACTCGGCGCTCAGAAGGCTTGCCTGTGAAAATGCAGGTGCCGGGTGTTGTGTCGCCGTCCAAAGGAATGCATCGGATTGTGGCTTTTGTCTCTTCTTTTACGCGCTCTTCTGTTTCGGTAGTGCCGTCCCAGTGTGCGAGAACAAAGCCTCCCTTTTCGATAAGCTCTTTGAATTCGTCGTAAGAGTTCGCCTCGAAGATGTGGGAGTCGCGGAAGTTGCGAGCCTTGGTGTAGATGTTGTTTTGGATATCTTCAAGGAGGTTTGCAACGTAGTCAACGATTCCGTCGAGCGAAACGGTCTCTTTCCCGAGTGTGTCGCGGCGCATGACTTCTGCCGTGTTTTCCTCCAAGTCCTTCGGTCCGATGACAAGGCGCACAGGCACACCCTTCAGCTCGTAGTCGGCGAATTTGAATCCCGGGCGTTTGTTGTCGGCGTCGTCGTATTTCACGCTGATGCCTTTTGCCTTCAAGCCTTCCACGATGCCTGCCACTTTTTCAGAAACCATGGCGAGTTGTTCCTGCTTTCTATAAATAGGTACAATCACCACTTGTATAGGAGCCAGATGTGGTGGCAATACAAGGCCGTTGTCGTCGGAGTGGGTCATGATCAGAGCGCCCATGAGTCGTGTCGATACGCCCCATGACGTTGCCCAAACGTAGTCGAGTTTGTTTTCCTTGTTGATGAACTTCACATCGAAAGCCTTTGCGAAGTTCTGACCGAGGAAGTGCGACGTGCCCGATTGCAGTGCTTTTCCGTCCTGCATCATTGCCTCAATGGTGAATGTCTCGAGAGCTCCTGCGAAACGCTCATGTGCTGTCTTCACGCCTTTGATCACAGGCACGGCCATATATTTTTCAGCGAAGTCGGCATATACGCCGAGCATCTTCTTAGCCTCCACGAGGGCCTCTTCCTTAGTGGCGTGTGCGGTGTGTCCTTCCTGCCATAGGAATTCGGCGGTGCGCAGGAACATGCGTGTGCGCATTTCCCAGCGGAACACGTTTGCCCATTGGTTGCAAAGGATAGGGAGGTCGCGATATGAGTGTATCCAGTTTTTATAAGTGTTCCAAATGATGGTTTCCGAGGTTGGTCGGATGATGAGTTCTTCCTCGAGTTTGGCTGCGGGGTCGACAACCACACCGCTGCCGTCTTCTGCGTTTTTAAGACGGTAGTGTGTCACTACGGCGCATTCCTTTGCGAATCCCTCCACGTGTTCTGCCTCGCGGCTGAGGAATGATTTCGGGATTAGAAGAGGGAAATATGCGTTGACGTGTCCGGTTTCTTTGAACATATCGTCGAGAGTGCGTTGCATTTTTTCCCAGATGGCATAGCCATAGGGTTTGATAACCATGCATCCTCTGACTGCCGACTGCTCGGCGAGGTCTGCTTTAACGACCAGGTCGTTGTACCATTGCGAATAGTTCTCGCTGCGTTTTGTAAGTTGTTTTAGCTCTATTGCCATTTTCTTAAAAATATTTTGTCACAAAAATACGGTATTTTTCTGAATGTTACGGAATGTTGTGCTAAAAAACTGTGCAAACGCGACTTCCCCGGGGCGATGATTGCGCGATATTGCGATTTTTCACAAATAACGTCCGGCGAGTTGGACAAAATTGGTATATTTGTATTGGCTGATTCTTGCGTTGCCGTGTTTGTTGTGGCTTGGCGCGGGGTGGCATGTTATAATTGCACGATAATGAGATTTGGTGTTAGCAGGAAAACGTTGATGGTTGTGGCCGGAATTGTGTGGACAGTTGCCGGCGTCAACATCCTGCGTATCGGGATAGACTGCTGGGTGCAGGTGTCGGGCGGGTTTGTGCTGATGTTGCTGGGGGCGGTTGCGGTGTTCGCGGCGTTCCACTATATGGTTTTCAGCAGGATGTTTCATAAGCACAAGCGTAGGATTTCGCAAAAAGGCGACTCCAATTGCCTGATGGGCTTTTTCGACGCTCGTGGTTGGATTATTATGGCGTTTATGATAACGTTGGGTGTGTCGATAAGGCGTTATGAGTTGATGCCGCTGTGGTTTATCGCTCCTTTTTATACGGGGCTGTCGTCTGCATTGGTGCTGACGGGCATCCGTTTTTTGTTCAGCAGCAAGTTTTGGAACAGAAAAAGTGTGGGGTGAATTGCTGTCGTGTCCGGCTTTTCAGCCGAGTGTGTGGTGCATGGCGAAAACGACGGTGAAAAAACTTTAGTGCGTAATATGATGTGGAACAAGTGATTATGATAAATAAGAACGGAATGCGTAAAAAAAGATGTCTGAAAATTTGGAGGTGGATGAAAAAGTTACTACCTTTGCACACGTAAACGAAACATCGCGGGATGGAGCAGAGGTAGCTCGTTGGGCTCATAACCCAAAGGTCGTAGGTTCGAATCCTGCTCCCGCCACTAAGAGAGGCTCACCATTTGGTGGGTCTCTCATCTTTTATATGCTCGGCATAGGCATGTGCGCCGACTCATCCGTAGTGGCGTATCTCCGGCACGCAGTCTGCTGGGGCATGTCGAGTCCCGGCGCGCTCTGCTGTGCTCGCGCATCGGCTACGTTGGCAGGCATGCGCTCCGATAGTTTGGATGCGCCCTGCGCGATTCCGCGCCAAACAGGTGTGTGCTGCCGTCACACATGCCGCGCCATTTCTCGGCTTATATGCCGCTTTGCCGCGATGGGGAAGTTTCTCCGTCGGCGCATACGCAAACAGGGCGGAGTCAGCTGCTTTTGCAGCTCTCCGCCCTGTGTTGGGGTTTAAGTTGGCGTTGTCTTATTTCGCCTTTGCTTCCACGTCTGGAGCAATGAGTTTGTAGCCCTTTCCGTGGATGTTGATGATTTCGATTGAAGGATCGTCCTTCAGGTGCTTGCGCAGTTTGGTGATGTATACGTCCATGCTGCGGGCGTTGAAGTAGTTGTCGTCAATCCAGATTGTCTTCAGGGCGAAGTTGCGCTCGAGGATTTCGTTTACGTGAGCGCAGAGCAGGCTCAGCAGTTCCGACTCCTTGGTTGTGAGTTTTGTGATTTTATCCTCGATCATCAACACTTGTTTCTGAGTGTCGAAAGTGAACTTGCCGATCTTGTACATCGTGATTTCCTTGCCTTTCTTGCCTTTCACGCGGCGCAGGATAGCCTCGATTCTAAACACGAGCTCTTCCATGCTGAATGGCTTTGTGATATAGTCGTCGGCACCGATTTTGAAGCCTTCGAGGATGTCTTCCTTCAGTGATTTTGCCGTAAGGAAAATGATAGGCACTTCGCTGTTTACGGTTCTTACTTCCTGGGCGAGCGTGAAGCCGTCTTTCTTTGGCATCATCACGTCGAACACGCACAAGTCATACTTACCCTTCAAGAAAGCCTTGTAGCCGGCTTCACCGTCGGGAAACAAATCGGCGTTGTAGCCTTTCGCTTGAAGATACTCTCTCAGCAGCATGCCGAGGTTTTCGTCATCTTCACATAACAAAATACGCAATCTTTCTTCCATGATTATTCATTTATTAATGGTAATGTAATTATAAATTTCGATCCCTTGTTGAATTCGCTCTCCACGCGGATTTCGCCTTTCAGCTCGGTCACCATCTTGTGCACGTATGCCAGTCCGAGGCCGAATCCTTTCACGTCGTGGCGGTTGCCGGTCGACACGCGGTAGAACTTTTCGAACACCTTTTTCAAGTCGTCGCGTTTTATTCCGATGCCATTGTCGGCTATCGAGATTTCGATTTTGTCGCCCGGAAGGCTGCGTGTCGCCACGGTGAGCTGCAGCGGGCAGTCGTCGCGTCGGTATTTGACAGCGTTGTCGAGCAGGTTGAAAATCACGTTGGTGAAGTGCATCTCGTCGACTTTCACGTCGGCAATTTCGGCGTCGAGTCGGGCGTCGATGCGTCCGCCGTATTTCTCAACTTTGAGCTTGAAGGTGTTTACGATGTTTTGTATCAATTGGTTGGCGTTTACTTCCTGCAGTTTGAGGGTGGCTTTCTGACGGTCGAACATCGACATCTGGAGCACCTTCTCAACTTGGAAGCGCAGCCGCTTTGTCTCGTCGTTGATTACGGTTGATATGTGCTGCATCATCGTCGGACTTTTGCGCATGGTGTCGTCGTTGAGCATCTGCGCTGCGAGCGAGATGGTTGATATCGGAGTCTTGAATTCGTGGGTCATGTTGTTGATGAAGTCGTTTTTCATTTCCGACAGTTTCTTTTGGCGGAATGCGATTACGATGGTGCACAGGAACACTACAAGCAGCACGAATGTGAATCCGAACGACGGAATCATGAACCGTACGGATGAGAATATGTATTTGTCGCGCTCGGGGAAGTAGACGTATAGATAGTTGCGCCGCGACTCGGTGTCGTTGGGAAACAGCGTCTGTATGAATACGTCTTCTTTGTCTACCGTTTCGTCGTAGCCGGTGGTCTTGTAGACAATGTGGCCTTTGCGGTCGGCTATGGCATATTCCCATGCGAGTGGAATACCGTTGTTGCCGAGCTCGGTGCGAAGGTAGTTGTTGACCATAGCTGAGTCGGCGCGCTCTGTGATGGGGCGGTTGCTCGACTGGTTGAGTATGGTGAGTATCACTTCGTTGAGCAGACCTTTCTGATAAAGGAATTGCTTGCGCAGGTTTTCCTGAAATTTGCGCAGCTTGTCCTGCTCTACGGGAGTGCGCCGGTTTGTTGCCGGAAGGTCGGACTCTTGCGAGAGGGATGTGTTCATGAAGTTGTCTGTCTTCAGAAATGAGTTTGAGTCAAATATCCCTGGCTCCAACATCAGCAGCTCTTCCTCGAGATAGTTTTTTGTCTCGTTTTTCTCCAAAGCTGTCGACAAAGAGTAGAGGCTGCGCTTCACGCCTTCCGAGAAGTGCTGTTCGCGCATCTTCACCATCTCCTCCATATATACGAACTGCATATACAACAGGCCGACAAATGTCAGCGCCATTATGATGGTCAATATCCAAATCGTACTTTTCTTCATCGTTTTTACACTTTTTTTGATATTGCAAATATATGAAACATATCTTAAATCCGACTCTTAAATTTATTAATTTTTTATTTTTTAATTAAAATGCACGATTGTAAACTGTTTTTAACTTGAAAATGCGGCGGTTGGACGGAAAAGTGTGATTTTTAATGGAAAACGCTTCCTCCATGTGGAGGAAGCGTTGTGCCAGGTTTCTGAATTGGCAGTTTTAATTGGCAATGAATCCGCCTAACTGGTATGGCATTTGCTGCTGATAGGTGTAGGCTCTTGCAAACTGCTTCAAAAACTCGATTGTTGATTTTCTTGGTTTAACGGAAGATTGTTGTGTTCCGTTGCATTCTTTTGTAATCAAATGAGTAGAGTTTTTCTGCATAGGCAATATTGTTTAAAGTTCATACATATCAGTAACGCATCAGTGTGGCGAATTATTATATAACAGGCAAAAAAATAATGGGTTGCACACATGCGCAACCCATTATTTATGATAAATATCAGACTATTTTTACTTAGTGATGCCGAATTCTTTCGCGATGCGGTTGATTTTCTCGTCTGCGCGTGCCTCTGTTGCTTTATATTCATCGGCGGAAGCGAGAGTGTCGTGAACCTCGATGTAGAATTTGATCTTAGGCTCTGTTCCAGACGGGCGGACAGACACTTTCGTGCGGTCGGCTGTGTAGTATTGGAGCACGTTTGACGTAGCCGGCATGTCGAGTTTCTTTGTCTCGCCTGTCGCCACGTTTGTCTCTACGAGCGATTGGAAGTCTTTTACGGTCACCACTGGCGATCCGGCGATTTCCTTCGGTGGGTTCTCGCGGAATTGTTTCATCAAGGCGATGATTTCCTCTGCGCCCGATTTGCCTTTGCGCACCAAAGAGATGCCTTTCTCGCGCGAGAAGCCGTACTTCATATAGATGTCGATCAGCATGTCGGTCATGTTCAAGCCCTTGTCTTTTGCCCAAGCTGCGATTTCAGCCATGAGCGAGATTGCCGACACGGAGTCTTTGTCGCGGACGAAATCCTCGGCCAGGAAGCCGTAGCTTTCCTCGCCGCCACCCAGATAGCGGGCTTTGCCTTCGTTTTCGCGCATCACGTTGGCAATCCATTTGAAGCCGGTGAAGCAGTCATACATCTTTATGTGCTGAGCTTCGGCGATTGTGCGGATTGTCTCGGTTGTCACGATTGTCTTCACGATGTATTCATTGCCGGTGAGTGTGCCGAGCTCCGTGTTGCGGGTCATCAGATAGTTGAGGAAAATCATCACAATCTGGTTTCCGTTGATGAGCACATACTCGCCGTTGTTGTCGCGGATCACGAGGCCGATGCGGTCAGCGTCGGGGTCGGAAGCCATCACTACCTCTGCGCCGGTTTCCTTTGCTTTCTCGATGGCCATTGCCATAGCCGACGGCTCTTCTGGGTTTGGCGAAGCGACGGTAGGGAAGTCGCCGCTGAGCACTTCCTGCTCAGGCACGCCGATGATGTTTGTGAAGCCGTAGTTTGCAAGAGAGCGGGGAATCAGTTTCAAGCCGGTTCCGTGGATTGGCGTGTAGACAATCTTCATGTCGTGATGTCTCTTGATTGCCTCTGGACTGAGCGACAGGCTTTTTACTTTTTCAAGGAAAATCTTGTCAACTTCCTCTCCGATGATTTCAATCTTCGACGGGTCGCCTTTGAATTTGATGTCGGCAACGTCGGTCACCTCGTTGACATATTTGATTGTGTTGACGTCGTGAGGGGCGATCATCTGCGCGCCGTCGTCCCAATAGGCTTTGTAGCCGTTGTATTCTTTCGGGTTGTGAGATGCAGTGATGATCACACCGCTCTGACATCCGAAATGGCGGATTGCAAACGACATTTCCGGAGTAGGGCGGCAAGAGTCGAAGAGATACACCTTGATGCCGTTGGCCGAGAAGATGTCGGCAACGATTTCGGCGAATTTGCGGCTGTTGTTGCGCACGTCGTGACCTACCACAACCTTGATTTCCGGAAGGTCCTTGAACGCCACTTTCAGATAGTTTGACAAGCCTTGGGTGGCGGCGCCAACGGTGTATATGTTCATACGGTTTGAGCCGGCGCCCATGATTCCGCGCAAGCCACCAGTGCCGAATTCGAGGTCTTTATAGAACGACTCGATGAGTTCTGTCTTGTCTTCGCTGTCGAGCATAGCCTTTACGGCAGCGCGTGTTTCTTCGTCGTATTCAGGAGAAAGCCATTTCTCGGCTTTTTCCGTAACTTGTTTTAGGAGTTCGTTGTCCATAATATTTTTAGGTTTTATAAGATTTTTCTAAAGTGAACAAATTTAATGATATAAAAGGTAATGACCAAAAATAAACAGGTCATTTTTCTTCGTTGCCTTCTTTTCGGCTCCGTTGCGGCAATTCTTCATCGTTCTCGCGCAGCTTTTTGAGGCGCTCTTTGTGTTTGAGCGTGAAATGCAGCAGCACGATTACGAGCAGCGACACGCCCATCACTCCGAAATATTGCAGATACTTGCCTGCAGCCACCTGTTCGCGGCCTACGTAGGCCATCACCATCAGATAAACAAGCAGCAGCAGCGGCAGCCATGTGGATTTTTTAGTTTTCATTGTCGGTTGATTTTATGACTTTATATTTTGACTCTTCCGGCACAAACGCATCGCTGAGCAGCCGTCGGTAGATGCGTATGCACGCCCATGCGTCGATGGCGGCGTAGGATGTCTGGGCCTCGGTGAGCGTCTCGGCGTCCCAGTTCGACAGCTGTTGCGACTTTGAGATTTTCATGTCAAACAGGATTGCGTAGATTTTCTGTAGGCTTGAGCAGCCGAAATTGTAGTCGGGCACAAGTTTCTGCAGGTCGATGAATCCCTGGGGGTGGAAGTCGTAGTTGTGGGCGAGCATCGAGAAGTCGTCGTGGAGCGACAGTCCGATTTTTGGAATGTCGGGGTTGTCCATGATTTCGTGCAGAGGCTCGAGGTCGTCAATCTTGCGCACGCGGAACAGGAAGCACACATCGTCGGCTGAAATCTGAATCAGCGAGACGTGGATAGGCACTCCTTTTCTGAATGTGGGCTTTGATTCGGTGTCGAAGCCGAGGATAGGATATTTTTTCAGTATCGACACCGCTTTGCGTGCCTCGGCGGCGGTGTTTACCACCTTGATTACACCGGGAAACTCCACTCGGGGCAATTCTGCCAGTTGTTCTTTTGTTATGGTGAGAGAATAACTCTTGTCTGTCATCTTTTGAATTTTGGTGCAAAGGTAGGTATAAATAATATATTTATGTCTAATTTTGTGCCCGATTATGGAAAAATTCAGTTGGAAAGGCCACGGCGCGATGCTGCTGGCGAATACGAGTTGGGGCTTGATGTCGCCCCTTGCCAAGGTTGTTATGGCTGGCGGTGTGGTCACGCCGTTTGTGCTCACCGATTTGCGCATTTTCGGCGCGATGGTGCTGTTCTGGGCAGTGTCGCTGTTTCAAAAACCGGAGCACGTGCCGCCGCGCGACATGCTGCGTCTGTTTGTCGCGTCGCTTCTTGCCATAGTGTTCAATCAGGGCAGTTTCATCTTTGGGGTCAAACTGTCGTCGCCTGCCGACGCGTCAATAATCACCACGAGTATGCCTTTGTGGGCAATGCTTCTTGCCGCCGTATTCCTTCGTGAGCCGGTCACGGGGAAAAAGGTGGCAGGCATAGCTTTCGGGGCTGGCGGCGCGTTGATGCTCATTCTGGGCAGTGGAGCCACTGCCACGGCAGCCGGCGCGCATCCCATACTTGGCGACCTGCTTGTGCTTTTCGCCCAACTGAGTTATGCCACCTATCTTGTCCTGTTCAAGAATTTTATATGCCGCTATTCGCTTGTGACGGTGATGAAGTGGATGTTTACCTATGCTTTTCTCTGCACGCTTCCGTTCTCATATTCGAGTCTTGTGGCAACCGACTGGTTTGCGCTTGGATGGGACGATGTGCTTGCCGTGGCGTTTATCGTGGTGTTTGCCACGTTTGTGAGCTATATGTTTATCATTGTCGGGCAGAAGAATCTGCGTCCCACGGTGGCTGGAATGTACAATTACGTGCAGCCCGTAGTAGCGTGTGTAGTGACGGTTTGTCTCGGGCTCGACTCGTTCAACGTGATGAAGGGGCTTGCCGTGGTGATGATTTTTGTGGGCGTGTTTCTCGTCACAACGAGCAAGAGCCGCGCCGACGAGCGCCGCGAGGCACGACGGTGACATGAAACGAAATCGGCGCCGTGCCTGTGCAGACACGACGCCGACCATATTGTGAAGCTTTAGATGCTTGCTGTTAGTTATTCTTTAACAACCTTCCAAGCCTGCTTGCCATTGTAGGTGGTCTCTACCGATTTGTAGCCAGGGGCAACGAAGTTGGTGTGTGCGCCTTCGGCAGTGTTGTCGGCAGGATTGAAGCCTACGAATGTGCCGCCCATAACCTTGACATGGCAACGTTTCTTGTAGTCATCCATACAATTTATTAAGTACGTTGCGTCTCCATCGCTTTCGAATATGCCACCGGTGATATTGAGGTAACAGTCCGTATTATAATAGCCAATCAGAATGCATTCGCTGGAGTTTTCTTTTGGTGAACCACCAACGGTGTGGAAATATCCGCTGTGGATATTGGCAGTACCCTTGAAAATCCTGATGGCATTGTTGGCCTTACTGCCACCTTTTGCATCAAATGTCAAATTGCCGTAGATATCAACAGAGCCGCCATTTCTCACTTCTATGACAGCTGATGTGTGGTTCGGACGGTTTGGTGCTGCTTCCAATGTGCCGTTTCCGGAGATTTTAACGCCCGTTTCGCTTATTGACAGTAAGGTGTTGATGTTGTTTGAATCATCGTTGGTTGATTTGAAAACTGCGCCGTTTTTCATTACCAAGGAAGTGCTTCTGGCTGGAGATATGACTGATGCGTATTCTAAATCTTGTCCCAACGCCACGATTTTGCCTCTTGTGGTGAGTGCGGTTTCGAGACCTTCGGCTGTTGTAGCCTCCACAGCCGGCACAACTTTCCAGATGGTGCGGCCGTCGGCAGCTGTGCCGTTGGGGATTGAAGCATAGCCAGGGGCTACGAAGTTGGTGCCGTTGCCCTCAGCCTTGCAGTCGCCAGGGTTGAATCCAATGAACGTGCCGCCGGTAACGATGATTTTTGCTGTTCCGTTTTCGCGGTTCGCGTCATAGCAGTTGAGCACGAACTCATCGGCTTTCTCTGCGTCGGGATATTTCTGCTGCACCTCGAATGTGCCGCCCTTGATCTCGGCCGTACCTTTTTGTACATATACAGCGTGGATGTTGCCGTTGTAGTGTCCGCCCTCGATAACAAGATGTCCTCCGTCCTGAACATCGACAGCGTAGCAGTCGTTGGCTTTGGCGATGACCTCACCGTCGCCTTTCAGCGTCAGGGTGCTGCCTCTGCGCACTGAGAACAGCGACCATTGATCTGGCGTTTTATCCCACAAATCTGTCGCATTTGCAACGTCCTGTTTGTTTAGGTCAACAGTAAGAGTCTTGTTGTTGTCGACAGTCACAGCCTGAGTGAAATCGATTGCGCTCTCAAGTTTTACATCGCCACCTGCCGTAGCGGCAGCTTTCAGTGCTGCAAATGTAGAAACGCTTACCACTTCGTGTGCGAACTCGCCACTGAATGCCGGTTCGATGACCACATTGAAATCAGTGGTGTTTGTGAGCAGCGAACCGTAGATGTTTGTGCGGTAGTTGCGCTGCACTGGCACGTTTGTGAACGTGCGGCTCTGCGGGCCTCCATAGTTAAAAGCCACGTCGACAGTCGCCTTGTCAGCACCTACGAGCAGGTAGTCCATCGACAGGTATTTGTAGCCGCCGGCAACGGGAAACTCTCCGTCGGATGCTGTCGGAATGGCTTTCATAGTAAATGTGCGGTCAGCCTCGTCGGCAACTTTGCCGGTGGCAAGGTTCAGCGTGGCGAATGCTTTTGCCACAACTTCGGTCTGGGTCACTTCCAGTCCGGAGGCCTTGGCGGCGTCAAAGTCGTCGGTTCCTATGTTCACCTGCGCGAACGGACGTGTAAGTTTGACGTCAACACTTTGGTTTCCGCTTACGGTGATTGTTTCTTTCTTGAAGAAAGCGTCGCAATTGTCGCTGTTGTTGTTCACCTTGCTGTAGTCCACACTCACTTCCTGTGATGCCGGATTGAAAGTGTATGGAGAATCGGTTGTGGCGTCAGCCCAGAAAATCACGTCGTAGGATTTGCCGGAAGTCAGTTTCAGGGTTACCGATTTCTTGAGGTTGACCATTTCGGCTTCTCCCACAACAGTTGTCTCGTCGCCGAACACCTTCAGAGGTGTTGATTGCCCAGCCTCATACACTGCATATTGCAGATGTTTCGCCGTCAGTCCGTCGGCAAACGCACGGGTTCCCATCTCCGAAGGCAGTTGCGCTGTGAATGTCACGGTTCCCTCGTCGCCTGTCTTCAGGCCGTTGTCCATCTCATCGTTACACGATGTCACGAGCAGCGCCGCGGCTGCAATCGTGAAAGTGGAAAGTAGATACCTTTTCATTGTTTTGGTTTTTGTTTGGTTATGTCTATAATTTAGTTTTGTTTGGTCAAGTTTGTCGGATGTTTCGGGGCTGTGTCCCAATATTGGCACAAGCACCCGCGCTTAGCGGAACGCCGACAATGCGTCGCGTTGCGAGGTGCTTGTGATTTTTATAATTATTGTTTGGGAATGGAATGTCGTAATGAGAGAAAGGGCAGGCACAATGCGTCCTTCAGCCGAAATTGTGCGCTTCTCGGCATTGTTGAAGTTATGAATTGTAGCATTTATTGTCGTTTCTCTGATATTTTTTTGCAAATATAGGGGTGGGGTAATCAAAAAACCAAATAAATTCCCAACTTTTTTCACAAAAAAATTAAAAAAAATGGCGTTGCTGCCGGATGCGGCTGTAAAGCCAGTATCCCGACAGTGGAATGCCTACGCCGGCAATGGTGTACAGAATCCAGAAGCAGTCGGTCTGCGCATAGTCGTGAATCACCATGTGGCACCCGATCTGCCGTGGGTCGAGTCCGTACCACCAGATTTTCAGTAGGCTGACCACCTTGTATGCCGACACGTGCCAGATGAAGATGTAGAGAGTGTGCTCGCCGCAGTACTCCAAAAACTGGATTATGCGTCCCTTGAGGTGCGACAGGTGGTAAGAAATGTTGTAGGTCATCAGCCATCCGGCGACTCCCGTCACTGGCAGCGACAGCACGTCGCGGATGCGCACCGACAGGCTCATGCCACGGCATTCCAGCCATGATCCGGCAAGCACGACAGCCGCTCCGGCGGCGGCGAGCCACAGGCTGTGCCCGATGCGTTGCTCGTATTTGCGATACAGCACGCCGATGCTGAAAAACAGCACGCCCATCGTGTCGCGGTAGCCTCCCTGCACGAGTGTGACAATCTTTATTCCTTCGCCCGCTTTGAACAATGCGAAGCCAAGAGCGATGAAGAAAATCACCAATGGAATCGCCTCTGTGCGTCCGCGCAGCCGCTTCACGTTGTTGAGCATATAGTAGAGCACCACGAAGGCGATGCTTGCCACGAGCAGTCCGCGGAAAAACCAGAACGCTCCGGCGAGAAACTCATCGTAGCCTCCCATAGAGAACACTATGTTGGTGAGCCGCTGCCAGAATTGGTGGATGGAGTAGGGATGTGTGGTGCCGCCAGTCCAGTTGCCGTAGACCTCGTTGAGAATGCCTATCTTGAACAGCAGGTTGTGGATGAGCAGAAAGAAGATGCTCCATTTCAAGAAAGGCACGTAAAGACCCTTGAAGCGCTTCACGATAAACGGCCATGGGTTTTCCACCGTCTCGTGCTTGAAGAAATAGCCCGCGGTGATGAAAAACAGAGGCATGTGAAACAGGTAGATGGCGCGGTTGAGCATGCCGGGCATGTCGGCGTGGGCCATCACCACGAAGATGATGGCAAAGCCTTTGGCTATGGAGATGGCGTTGTTGCGTTGCTGTGCCATGCTACATGAATAATGTTCCTATCTGGTAGACGGCGAAGGCAATCAGCCATGCCACAAATGTGTTGTAGACAAGGGTGAACGCTCCGTAGCGCCAGCTTCCCGTTTCGCGCACAATGGCTGTGATTGTGGCGATGCACGGCACGTAGATGAGCACAAAAATCATGAAGCAAGCCGCGACAAGAGGGGTGAAGTCGGGCACTCCGGTTTTCGGGTTCGGCTTCTGTATGCGTTCTGCGAGAGCCGCCTCGTTTTCGGAGTCGCCGCTGTAGAGCACGCCGAGTGTAGAGACAACGGTTTCTTTTGCCACCGTTCCCGAAATCAGCGACACGGTCATTTTCCAGTTGAAGCCAAGCGGTTCAAACACTGGCTGCACCAGTTTGCCGAGGCGTGCGAGACACGAATTCTCGGTGGTCGCCACTTTTGTTACGTTTTCCGGAGTCACGTTGGTGTTGCCATCTTGAATCATTTCCGTGCGCGCAGTCGCTTCCTGTTCCTCCGTTGGACGTGGGAAATAACTGAGCATCCAGATGATGAGGCTTGCCACGAGGATGATGCCTCCCATCTTTTTCAGATACTGCTGTCCTTTGGCCCACATGTGGCGCATCGTGGCCTTCATGGTCGGGATGCGGTAGGGCGGCAGCTCCATCACAAACGGTGTCTCATCCTTCTTGTAGTGGAATTTGCGCAGCAGTCTTGCGGTGACCACCGCCACGATTATGCCGAGCGCATATAGGCTGAGCAGTGCCAGGCTGGCGTGGTTGGGGAAGAACACGCCGATGAGCAGCAGATAGATGGGCAGACGCGCGCCGCACGACATGAACGGGTCGATGAGTATCGTAATCAGACGGCTCGAGTGGCTCTCGATGGTGCGTGTGGCAATGATTGCCGGCACGTTGCATCCGAATCCCATCACCAGCGGTATGAACGATTTTCCGTGGAGTCCTATCTTATGCATTATTTTGTCCATAATGAAGGCGGCTCGCGCCATATATCCGGAGTCTTCCATAAACGAGATGAAGGCGTAGAGGATGAGGATGTTGGGCAGGAACACTATCACACCGCCCACACCGCCGATTACGCCGTCGATGAGCATATCCTTTACCGGACCGTCGGGCATGTATGTGCTGATGAGGTCGCCAATCAACCCCACGCCGGCGTCTATCCAGTCCATAGGGTATTGTCCGATGGTGAAAGTGGCCCAGAACATCAGCCACATTATGAATATGAAAATCGGAAATCCGAACAGCCTGCTTGTCACAACGGCGTCAATCATTGCCGTGGTTTTGGCCTCTTCCTTGTCCTCGGTGTGGAGCGTTTCGCGGAGCGCGCCCGACACGAATCCGTATTTTGAGTTGGCTATCACTGTTGCCATATCCTCTTCGTGCGATTTCTCGATTTCTGCCACCAGTGAGTCGCGCAGCGCCTTGATTTCAGTGTAGTGGGGCAGTGACGACAACATAGTCACCACTTCCTTGTCGCCCTCAAGCAGTTTTATCGACAGGTAGCGAGCGGAGAACCGCATATCGAGGTCTGCCTCGCTCTTGAGCTGCGACTGGATTTGCTTTATTGCGTCCTCGATGTCTTTCTTGAATCCGATATGCACGTGGCGTACCACGTCGTTGCGTCCTTCGTAGACGCTTATAATCGTGTCAAACAGTTCGTTTACGCCTTTTCCGCTTTTTGACACGGTCGGCACCATCGGCACTCCGATCATCCTCTCCAGCGATTCGTAGTCGAACGTCACCTTGCTTCGTTCCAGCTCGTCGTACATGTTGAGGGCAATCACCATGCTGCGGTCCATGTCGATGAGCTCGGTGGTCAGATACAGGTTGCGCTCAAGGTTGGATGAGTCGACCACATTGATAATCACGTCGGGCACCTCGTCGTGGAGGTAGCGCCGCACGTAGAGCTCTTCGGGGGAATATGCCGACAGAGAGTAGGTGCCGGGCAGGTCGACGATGTTGAACGAGTAGCCGTTGTACTCCATTCGCCCGCTTTTTGCGTCGACGGTGACACCGCTGTAGTTTCCTACGTGCTCCTTTGCTCCTGAGGCGATGTTGAACAGCGAAGTCTTTCCGCAGTTAGGGTTTCCGATAAGTGCCACGTTGATGGTGTGGCGTTCGGTGTCGAATTTGTTTATAAATCCGCAGTCGTCTTCCTTGATGATTGCGATGTCTTCATTGGGCACGTCGGCGGCTTGTTGCTCGCGCACCACCTCTATCAGGTTTGCCTCGGCGCGTCGCAACGATATTTCGTAGTCGAGAATTCGGTATTTTATAGGGTCGCGCAGCGGAGCGTTCTGCTCAACGAGGATTTTCTTGCCTCTGACAAATCCCATCTCCATCATACGCTTGCGAAACGATCCGTGACCCAAAATTTTGACAATCACGCAACTTTCGCCAGTCTTTATGTCTGATAGCCTCATAATGTCTTTATCTTCTGTTTTTACGGGTGCAAAGGTAAAAATTATTATTCAGAATAATTCCAAATAACCGATAAAATTGTCAGCATTTTTTGTCGTTGCTTCTCAGAGCGTTGTGGAGCAGGTTGGTGAACTGGTAGTTTTTCAGCCCCCAGCGCGGCGAGATGAGCAGGTTTTCGGGCGACTGCGACACGAATCGCTCAATGGCGATGTCGCTGCGCATGCGCTTCACTATCTTGACACACAGTGATATATACTCGTTGGCCGACCATCGTGCCACGCTGACTTCGCCTGACGCCACTTGACGGGCGAGGCGCGTGCCGCGGATAATCTGCAGCTGGTGGAGCTTGACGGTGTCTATTGGCAGAGCCGACACCTTGTCTACAGTGTGGAGCATGTCGGCCTCCGACTCGCCGGGCAGTCCGAGGATGAGGTGCAGTCCGCAGGCTATTCCGGCTGCGTGTGTGCGGTTTACGGCGTCGACGGTGTCCTCCCACGAGTGTCCGCGGTTGATGACGTCGAGAGTGTGGTTGCTGGCGGTCTCGGCTCCGTATTCCACCATCACGAATGTGCGTTGCGAAAGCGATGCGAGATATTGCAGCAGAGTGTCGGGCATGCAGTCTGGGCGGGTGCCTATGATCAGTCCCACCACGTCGGGGCAAGCCACTGCCTCCTCGTAGAGGTCTACAAGATGGTGAAGTTCGCCGTAGGTGTTGGTATAGGCTTGAAAATAAGCCAGATACTTCATGTCGGGATATTTCTTTCCGAAGAACGTGCGCCCTTTCTCAATCTGTTCGCCCACCGACAGCGACGGGCGGCAGTATTCGGGGTTGAACGTCTGGTTGTTGCAGTATGTGCATCCGCCGGTGCCTTTTGAGCCGTCGCGGTTTGGACAGGTGAAGCCGGCGTTGATGGCAATCTTCTGCACCTTGAAGTCAGGGAAACGCTCGTGGAGGAAGTCGGCGAAGTCGCGGTATGGCTTGTGCATTACAGACGGGTGGTTTTGTTGAGCAGATACATGTCGAGCACAGTCATTGCAGCCATAGCCTCCACGATAGGCACAGCGCGCGGCAGCACGCACGGGTCGTGGCGTCCTTTGGCTTTCAGCACGGTGAGGTTGCCCGAGGCGTCGACTGTGTCGACGTCGCGCAGCAGTGTTGCCACGGGCTTGAACGCCACGCGGAAATAAATGTCCTCGCCGTTTGAAATTCCGCCTTGTATGCCGCCTGAATGATTGGTCGATGTGTGGATTTTTCCATTGTCGGAAGTGAACGCGTCGTTCATCATGCTTCCACGGTTGCCAACGCCGTCGAATCCCATTCCATACTCAAAGCCTTTGGCGGCGTTTATGCCCATCATGGCGTATGCCAGTCGGGCATGCAGCTTGTCAAACACGGGTTCGCCGAGTCCTGTCGGCACTCCTTTGACCACACAGGTCACCGTGCCGCCTATGGTGTCGCCTTCGCGTCTCACCTTGTCGATGAGGTCGTACATCCTTGCCGCCGTTTCGGGGTCGGGGCAGCGCACGGCGTTGGTTTCCACCAGCGCTGGGTCGTATTTGCGGTAGTCGGGGTCGAGGCTGATGTCGCCCACCTGCGAAGTGTAGGCGTAGATGGAGATGCCGAGTTGATCCAATGCCTGGCGAGCGAATGCTCCGGCAACGACACGGGCAATAGTCTCTCGCGCGCTCGAGCGTCCGCCGCCGCGATGGTCGCGCAGCCCGTATTTTTCGGCGTATGTGTAGTCGGCGTGCGACGGACGGAACGTCTGTCGGATGTTGCCGTAGTCGGCTGAGTGGTGGTCGGCGTTTCTCACCTCGAACCCTATGGGGGTGCCCGTTGTCACGCCCTCAAACAGTCCCGACAGCACTTCCACGCGGTCGGACTCTTTCCGTGGCGTGACGATTGCCGACTGCCCCGGACGGCGGCGGTCGAGTTCGTGCTGCACACGGTCGAGGTTGATTGCAATGCCTGCGGGCATACCGTCGACAACGCCGCCCACGGCAGTCCCGTGCGACTCGCCGAACGACGTCAGCCGGAAAATCTTACCAAATGTGTTCATCGTTGAGTTCCTCGTCTTTAGGTGTGACAATAATGTCGGCTGTCGAAGCCCCGACATATTCAATCAAATCCTTGGGGGCGATTTTCAGTTGCAGTCCGCGCACACCGGCGCTCACATAGATAAAGTTGAACTCAAGACACGAACGGTGGAAAAACGTGGGAAACGGTTTTTTCATACCGATTGGCGAGCATCCTCCGCGGATATAGCCGGTGGTTGGCAGCAGATCCTTCATGTGGAGCATCTCCGCCTTCTTGTTGCCCGACACCTTCGCTGCTTTCTTGAGGTCTACCTCGCAGCATCCCGGCACCACGCAAACAAAATGTTTGACCTTGTCGCCTGTCAGCACAAGTGTCTTGAACACTTGCTGAATGTCTTCGCCGAGTTGGTCGGCGATATGCTGTGCGCCAAGGTCGGTTTCGTCGACCTCGTAAGGCACAAGCTCGTATTTTATTTTGGCGCGGTCAAGCAGACGCGCCACGTTGGTCTTTCCTATTCCAGCCATATTGATAAATCTTTTTCTGTCTTCTATGCTTATACAAAGATAGTGCATAAAGTTGAAAGAATGGATATGAAAGATTAATTTTGCACTTTGAATATATCAAAACTTCTTGTCTATGTTGATTGCTTTGTCTGTGATGTTGGCGGTGTTTGCCGCATTGATGATTTTCCGACAGGTGCATTCCCGCCGTCAGAAAGCCGTAGCAGAAATTGTGGCAGAGCGGTTGCATGTTTCGGATTTGGAGAAATATGTAGACAGTGAGTACTCTGGACGATATGTTGACGCCATCCTGTGTGAAGAGTTGAAGTCGTCGATGCTTGATGTTTATAATAGGGTGTGTGATGTTGAAAGAAGAAGCCGGATTCTGATGTCTCACAATCCTTCCATAGCAAAATTCAAGGATGATTTTGAAAATCTCCACAGCATTGTGGATGCTCACAACAATCGCTTTAAAGACGACAAATTGCGGGAGCATAAGGCTTTTTTCGACACCGTTCTTGCATATCCTCTCGACGACCAGCAGAGGCGTTCGATTGTGTCGGAGGAACAGAATTGCCTGGTGGTGAGCAGCGCCGGTAGTGGCAAGACGTCGTCGATAGTTGGCAAGGTGGAGTATCTTATTCAGAAAAAACACATCAGTCCGGAGAGGATACTGCTTATCAGTTACACTCATAAGGCTGCTGCCGAGCTGACGGAGAGGATGCCGCATCCGGGCCTGCGCGGATACACATTCCATAAGTTGGCGCTTGATATTATTTCTGCTCAGTCTAAATGCAAGCCGTCTATTTGTGACAATACCGATGCTGTTTTTGTGCGAATCTATAGGGAACTTGCCCATAATGCCGACTATAGGAAATGTCTGGTGGAATATTTCGCTGACTATTCCGACTTGATGGAGCTTGACGAGGACGAGAAATCAAAGAATGTCCGTAGGTTGCAGTTGGGCGAGAGCACCGACAGACGGTATTGTGCGCTGTTTCCCGACATGGACGGAAACGAAGTTCATGTGCGCAGTGGCGAGGAGAAGAAAATCTGCTTTTTGCTGACGTCGCTTGGTGTGGATTTCCGATATGAGGAGCCGTATGAGCATCAGGTGGCTGATGAGCGTCACGTGCAGTATCGTCCCGACTTCTCGATTCACTATATGGACGGCGGAAAGCCGTGCAGACTCTATCTGGAACATTTTGGCGTCGATGAGCATGGTATGGTGCCTACGTGGTTTGCCAAAGACCGTGGATTGACTTATGAAGAGGCCAACGAACGCTATAATGATGGGATTACGTGGAAACGCGAGGTGCATAAAAAATTTGGCACACGTCTGATTGAACTGTCGAGCGCTGACTTTGCCTATGAGAAAGCGCGCCAAAGGCTGAAACGTGAACTTGTCGCCGCGGGTGTCCCGATTCGGGAGGTGCGGAGCGATGAGCTTTTCGACAGAATCCTGCCGGAAAACAGTATGCGCGAGAAGGTGTTTATCCGCTTGACCGCCACGTTTGCCACCTTACTGAAGACAAGCTGCCGGTCGATGGCTGACGTTGCCGCTGATGTCGCGCAAAGAGGTGACAAGCGCAGCCGTTTTATTGTTGGAAAGGTGTTGGAACCGGTTGTTGTGCGCTACAATGAAATATTGAGAAGCGAGGGAAAGGTGGATTTCACAGACTTGATTGTTGGTGCAACGGCATTGTGCAATGCTAATGGCGGAGGAAATTATGACTGTATCATCGTCGATGAGTTTCAGGATATCTCGATGGACCGCTATAACTTCCTGTTGGCGTTGCGCCGTGGCAATCCGCAGGCGCAACTGTATTGTGTCGGTGACGATTGGCAGTCTATCTATCGCTTCTCGGGCAGCGACATGAATCTCTTTTGTCATTTCGACCAATATTTCGGAAAAACGGATTTAAACAAGATTGAGACTACATATCGTTTCGGAAATCCGCTCGTGGAAAAATCGGCGGCGTTCATTCAGCGTAACCCTGCTCAGATAAGGAAAAACATTCATCCGTTTTCATCGGACGCAAAAACAGAGATCGTGTTTCGTGAATACAGTAGGGGAGATGCCGTGGGCGCTCTTGAGCGAATTGTGGCGGAGATTCCTTTGGGAAAGTCCGTGCTTTTGCTTGGACGATACACTTATGACGATTATTTGCTGGCTAAAAACTTCCGGCAGAGACGTAGTGGCAATTCTCTTTTTTATACGATTTGCGGACGTGAGGTGGAGTTTCTTACCATGCATCGTTCGAAAGGCTTGGAGGCTGACTATGTGGTGTTGTTGAACTGCAACAACGGTAGTTTCGGTTTTCCGTCGACTATTGCCGACGACCCCGTGCTTGGCTTCGTGATGAGCGACAGTGACGGTTATTTGTTTGGCGAGGAGCGACGCTTGTTTTATGTGGCGATGACACGGGCGAAGGTACGGACAATTGTGATGTATGACAAAAGCAAACCGTCGGTTTTTGTTTTGGAGTGCATATCGCCTGAACGCCTTGCGGACAAGCCAATTGAACCGCATCCAAATGCCGGCAATCGCTGGACAAGGGCTGACGACAGAAAATTATATAAACTTTATTGTGGCGGAATGGGCTTCCGTGAAATCTCTCAGAAGATGGGGCGCAGCCAAACGGCGATAATTATGAGGCTTGAAAAGCTGGGGCTGATTGATGCCAGAAAACCGGTCCGGAAATTTTGATTAATTTTGCACTTTGAATTATGAGAATAAAGACTGAGGCAGACAGGTTGCTGGCGATGATCCGCGAAGGTCGGACTATGTCGGCTGGACAGAAGGTGCGCTTGGCGGTGATGCTGAGTGTGCCGGCGGTTGTGGCACAGTTGTCGTCGATAGTGATGCAGTATATCGACGCATCGATGGTTGGAAGCCTCGGCGCTGAGGCCTCGGCGGCGATAGGCTTGGTGTCGACAACCACATGGCTCTTCGGCGGATTGCTGAGCGCCGCGGCTTCGGGTTTTTCGGTGCAGGTTGCCCACCGCATCGGTGCCGGCGACTGGGAAGGCGCGCAGCGCGTGTTGCGGCAGTCGGTGGTGGCGGTGTTGGCGTTCAGCCTTCTGCTTGCATCCATCGGTGCCGGCATCAGCAGTAGTTTGCCTGTTTGGCTTGGCGGCACCGAGTCGATACATCGCAATGCGTCGACTTATTTCCTGATAATATCCTTGTTTCTTCCAGCACTTCAGATGCAGTTTCTTGCCGGCGGCATGCTGCGGTGCAGCGGCAATATGCACGTGCCGAGCATGGCGGGAGTGGCTATGTGCGCCCTTGATGTGGTGTTCAACTTCCTGCTGATTTTCCCTTCGCGTACGGTCGTTGTGGCTGGATTCGATGTGTTTCTCCCAGGTGCTGGACTTGGTGTTGAGGGTGCGGCTCTTGGCACGGTGCTTGCCGAAACGGTGGTCGTGGCTTGGTTGTTGTGGTATCTGCGCCACGGCACGTCACATCTGCGGCTTGCAGGGCTGCGCGGATGGAGACAGTCGATAGCCGACACGCTCAGAAAGGCGGTTAAAATCGGTTTCCCGATGGGTTTGGAGCATGGGGTGATATGCAGCGCACAGATTGCGATAACCACCATTGTCGCGCCGCTGGGAGTGTGCTCCATCGCAGCCAACTCGTTTGCCATCACAGCCGAGAGCCTTTGCTATATGCCAGGCTATGGCATTGCTGAGGCTGCCACCACGCTTGTGGGGCAGAGTGTCGGTGCGCGCCGTCGCGACCTGACGTGGAGCTTCGCTAAAATCACTGTCGGAATGGGCATGGCGGTGATGGCGGTGATGGGTGTGCTTATGTATGTCGCTGCTCCCGAGATTATCGGGCTGATGACGCCTGTTGACGAGATACGCCGGCTTGGTGTAATGGCGTTGCGCATCGAGGCGTTTGCTGAGCCGATGTTTGCCGCGTCGATTGTGGCGTATGGCGTTTGTGTCGGTGCCGCCGACACGCTGAAGCCTTGTCTGATGAACTTCCTGAGCATCTGGGCTGTGCGCCTTACGATGGCTGCATGGCTTGCTCCAACAATGGGACTGCGCGGTGTGTGGATTGCCATGTGTGTTGAGCTGACGTTCCGTGGCGCCATCTTCCTGGTGCATTTGTGGCGCCGACGCTGGATGAAGGCCGTATAAAGGGGTAAAAAAGGTTGAAAGTTCGGTAATTCGGATAGGTGGGCTTTGCGGAAAAACACGTAAATTTGCAGACAGCATAGAACATTAAAAAACACAGTTATGGAACTGATAAAAGATAAGGAATTCGGCGGCGAGCGACCGCTGTTTGAGTCGCACAACCTACACCTCGACAATGTGGTGATACGCGAAGGCGAGTCGGCGATAAAGGAGTGCAGCAACATCAAGGCGACAAATTGCCGTTTTGAGGGCAACTATCCGTTTTGGCATGTGCACGGCTTCGTGATTGACCGTTGCCATTTCGATGTGGGCGGACGCTCTGCACTGTGGTATAGCGACCATCTGCGGATGACCGACACGCACATCGACGCGCCGAAAATGTTTCGCGAGATGCACGACATCGACATTGAGAACGTGGTGATGACCGATGCCGACGAGACGTTCTGGCGATGCAAGGGCATACGTGCTAAGAACTTGCGGCTGCAAGGAGGAACGTATCCTTTCATGTTCAGCAGCGACATCGAAATCGACGGCTTGGTGTCTGACTCCAAATACGTGTTCCAATATGTGAGCAACGTAGAGGTGCGCAACGCGAGAATCACAACTAAAGATGCCTTTTGGGAGGTGGATAATGTGACCATCTACGATTCGGAACTCAATGGCGAGTATCTGGGATGGCATTCGCGCAACCTGCGCCTTGTCAACTGCCACATCTCTGGCGAACAGCCGCTCTGCTATGCCGAGAATCTGGTGCTTGAGAATTGCACGTTTGATCCGGCTTGCGACCGCGCTTTCGAGTACAGTTCCGTGAACGCAACAATAAAAGGAAGCATAGGAGGCGTGAAAAATCCGCGCAGCGGACGCATCGAGGCTGACTGCCTCGGTGATGTGGTGCTCGACGGCAACATCAAGATGCCGGCCGACTGCCTGCTGATTGAACGAAACAAAAAATAATTGCCTGTATGAAATACGACTTCGACAAGACTATCGACCGGCGCGCCACAAACTCTTACAAGTGGGACAGCGCTCCCGAGGGCGTGCTGCCTATGTGGGTGGCTGACATGGACTTCCGCACGGCGTCTGCCATCATCGACGCGCTGCAGAAACGCGTGGCGCACGGAATCTTTGGCTACACCCGTGTGCCCGACGCCTACTACGATGCCGTGACATCGTGGTTCAGCCGGAGGCATGGATGGAACATCGACCGCGAATGGATAATCTACACATCTGGAGTGGTGCCGGCGGTATCGGCGGTGATAAAGGCTCTGACCGTGCCGGGCGACAAGGTGATTGTGCAGACTCCAGTCTACAACTGCTTTTTCTCGTCGATACGCAACAACGGCTGCGAGATTGTGAGCAATCCTCTGCGCCGCACCGCCGACACCTATGAGATGGATTTCGACGCTCTTGAGCGTTGTGCCGCCGACCAGCGCGCCAAAGTGATGCTGCTCTGCAATCCCCACAATCCGGCTGGACGCGTCTGGACTCCCGACGAGCTGACGCGGCTTGGCAACATCTGCCTGCGCAACGGTGTGACGGTGGTCGCTGATGAGATTCACTGCGAACTGGTGTATCAAGGGTTCAAATATACGCCTTTCGCGTCGTTGTCGGACGCTTTCCTGCACCGGTCGGTGACGTGTTTGTCGCCGAGCAAGGCTTTCAACATCGCCGGACTGCAGATTGCAAATATCGTGGCGTTCGACAACGACCTGCGAAGCCGTATCGACAAGGCGATAAACATCAACGAGGTGTGCGACGTGAATCCGTTTGGCGTGGCGGCGACAATCGCTGCCTACAACGAAGGGGAAGAGTGGCTCAACCAGCTGGTTGACTATCTGCATGGCAACTATGAGGCTATGGCGGAGTTCTGCCGACGTGAGCTGCCGGAATTTCCTATAACGCGTCTTGAGGGCACATATCTGGTGTGGATGGACTGCAGCAGTCTCGGCATGCCGTCGGATGCGCTTGAGCATGCTCTTCTGGACGACGCCCGCCTATGGCTCAATGCCGGCACAATGTATGGTGCCGAAGGCGAAGGCTACATGCGGTGGAACATCGCTTGTCCGCGCAGCGTGATGCTCGACGGACTCAACCGTTTCCTTAATTTCGTCAGAAGCCGCTAACCGTCTCTTCTTCTATCCCAAATCGGCCATTGGAATCACTCGTTGCCATACGACACTGAGAAATTCCAACGGCCGATTTTTCAATTGACTTGACTTGGTTATAGCTGCCACAACAATATGTCTCTCGGCAAACTGTTTGTCGTGAACTTCATGCTAAATCCGTATCCTGTCGTATAATCACCCAATGCCCGGACTTCTGTGGACCCTCACGGTGAATGATGTCGTTGTCTTGCATTTTCTTAAGATGCTTAGACACGGCGCTCCTGTTGATGCCCAATTTGTTAGCCATTTCGCGTGAAGTGATGCTTGCGTTCTCGGATATAAGACGTAAGATGGCATTCCGTGTTTCTGGTCCACTTTTCCGGTCCACCTTGCTTGTTTCTGGTCCACCTGCTTGGTCTCCCTTTTCTTCTTTGAATGTGAAGTCATCATCCATCGCCTTCTTGTATTCAGTTATTTCATTTTTAATGTTTTTGATGTGCTCATTCAGCATGAACATTTCTTGTTTGTTGGCATTGTTGAATGTTGAATTATTTGCTGTGACTTTATTTTGAGCCGATGGCTATGCACACGGGGTGGGGCACGTGGATGTCGTGGCTAGTGTCGGAGAGCATGCCGGTGTCGGGGTCGATTGCAAACACTTGGATGGTGTCTGCGTCACGGCAGGCACAAAGCAGGAAGCGTCCGTTGGGCGTTATGGCAAAATTGCGTGGATGCCGCGCTGTGGGCTGGTAGCCAGCGCGTGTGAGCATCCCGCTTTCTTTATCCACGCTGAAGATGGCTATACCGTCGCCTTGCAGACGGTTTGACGCGTAGAGGAAGCGTCCGTCGGGTGTCAGATGGATGTCGGCGCTGCCGCGGGCATGGCGGTCGTCGGCGGTGACGGTTTGAATCTGTGTCAGCTTGCCTTCGTGGTGGCTGAACACCATCACTTCGCCCGACAGTTCGGTGATGAGGTAGGCATAGCGGCCTTCGTCGTCAAACGTGATGTGGCGTGGCCCTGAACCTGCCGCTACATATAGGGTGCTGTCCACTTCCAGCCCGTCGCATGCGGCGTTGGGCTTGAGCGAGTAGATGCAGTCGTTGCCGAGGTCGCAGGCGAATGCGCGCCATTCGTAGGGGTCGGCGGTGACGCAGTGGAGATGGGCTGACTGCTGCCTTGTTTTGTCGGGAGCTTTGCCTGTGAGCGAAAACGTCATCACCTTGTTGGCTTTCTTGATGCTTCCGTCGTCGGCAAGTCTGAACTCCGTGATGCTTCCGCCCGTATAGTTGGCGGTGTAGATCAGATTTTTTGTCTGGAAGATGTTGCACGGCGCTTTGCCGCCCGTCGCCACGGTGTTGATGCGGGTCAATGGCTTGTCGATGCCTTCATAGCGGAATGCTGCAAGGGCGTCGTCGTCGGTGCCCGACTCGTCGACGGCATAGACGTTGTCGCCGTTGTCGGAGAAAATCACAAACGACGGGTTGCGCGCCGGAGTGACGGCGGTGAGTTCTGCCGTTCCGCTTTCTTGGTTGAAGCGATATTGATAGATGCCTTTGCTGTCGGTGTCGGTGTAAGTGCCGACAAGCATCGGCAGCCATGCCTGCGAAGCCGCGGCGGCAAGGTCGAGCATAGCCATTGTTGATAGTGCGCAGAGTGATATTGCCATTGTGTTAGTGTTTTTGTTGCCGTAAAGTTACGCAAAAAAAGTGCAATCCTAAAATCCTCTTTTGCGTAATGCGCGTCGTAAATCCTTGTGTTTCCTATGCAGCATCGCTATAAAAACAATACCGGCGACAACCATTGTCGGTTGTCGCCGGTATGTGTGGGGTTGTCGACGAGAGTTAGTCGTTCATTGTCAGGAGCAGCTCCTCGTTGCTGCGGGTTTTCTCCATACGGTCCTTGATAAACTCCATTGCCTCGATAGGAGTGCGGTCGGAGAGGAACCGGCGGAGAATCCACATGCGGTTGATGGTGTCCTGGCTGAGGAGCAGGTCGTCGCGTCGAGTGCTCGACGAGATGATGTCGACGGCAGGAAAGATGCGTTTGTTCGACAGCTTGCGGTCGAGCTGCAACTCCATGTTGCCGGTGCCCTTGAACTCTTCGAAAATCACCTCGTCCATCTTCGAACCGGTCTCGATAAGTGCGGTTGCGATGATTGTGAGCGATCCGCCGTTTTCAATGTTTCGTGCGGCGCCGAAGAAGCGTTTTGGCTTTTGCAGCGCGTTGGCGTCGACACCACCGGTGAGGATTTTGCCCGATGCCGGCGACACGGTGTTGTAGGCGCGTGCCAGACGTGTGATTGAGTCGAGCAGGATTACTACGTCGTGTCCGCACTCAACCATGCGTTTCGCCTTTTCAAGCACCAGTCCGGCAATCTTTACGTGGCGTTCGGCCGGTTCGTCGAATGTGGATGCGATTACTTCCGCATTCACGCTTCGTGCCATGTCGGTCACCTCCTCCGGACGCTCGTCGATGAGCAGGATAATCATGTATGTTTCCGGATGGTTTTCCGAGATTGCGTTGGCAATGTCTTTAAGCAGGATTGTCTTACCGGTTTTCGGGGGTGCCACGATAAGTCCGCGCTGACCTTTGCCGATAGGAGAGAACATGTCGACGATGCGTGTCGAGATGTTGCAGGTGGTGCGTCCCGATGTCAGGTCAAACTTCTCGTCGGGGAACAATGGCACAAGGTGTTCGAAAGGCACGCGGTCGCGCACGAATTCTGTGGTGCGCCCGTTGATTGAGTCTACGCTGCAGAGAGGAAAGAATTTTTCACCTTCTTTCGGCGGACGGATGTTGCCTTCCACTACGTCGCCTGTCTTCAAGCCGTTTTGCTTGATTTGCGACTGCGACACGTAGATGTCGTCGGGCGACGACAGGTAGTTGTAGTCGGAGGAGCGGAGGAATCCGTAGCCGTCGGGCATCACTTCCAGCACGCCTGCGCCTTTTACGATGCCTTCAAAGTCGTAGAGCGGCTGTTGAGGCTGTTGGCGCTGCTGCTGTTTTGCCGCGCGTTGCTGTTGTTGCTGCTGGCGGCGGTTTGCCTTCTGGTTTTTCTGTTGCTGTTGTGGCTGTTGCTGTTTAGGCTCAGCCTGGAATGCCGCAACTTCGTCTTCGGCAGGCTGTTGCTGTTGTTGCTGGTCTTGCTGCTGGCGTTGCGAGCGGGGCACGAATTTCTGTCCGCCGCTGAACGGGAAGAACGAACTGAATCCGATGTCGTTTTTCTTTTGCTGTTCGGCAGGTTTTTCTTCTGCCGGTTCTGCCGGTTCTGCCTGTTGTGGCGTTTCGGCTTCAGGAGCGGCGTTTTCCGTCTCTGCCGGTTGCTCTTCCTGTTTTACGGCTGTCTCCACGTTTTCAGCAGGGGCTTCGGCCTCGACTGCTGGAGCCACGACAACCTCGGCAGCCGGAGCTGTCATGTCGGCGGCAGGCTCAGCCTCCTTTTTCTTGGATGTGCGCTTTGCCGTTGTTTTCTTTGCTGCCGGTTTCTCCTCTTTGGGTTCTTCCGCCTGAGCGGTCTCCGCGGCAGGCTCAGCCTCCTTCTTTTTGCTGTTTTTCTTAGGCTCAGCCTTTTTGGCGGTAGTCTTTACAGCCGTAGCCTCTGCGTTGTCATCGCTTTTTGGCTCGGCTGTTTTTTTCTTGGCTTTTGTTTTGGGTTTTTTAGCCTCCGATTTCGAAGCCGATTCTTTGGCGCGGTTTATCGCCTGCTCGTCGAGGATTGTGAAAATCAAGTCTTGCTGGGCCATTTTGTCGGCTTTCTTGATGTCGAATGTTTTGGCAATCTCGAGCAGTTCTTCTGGAGAGGCTGCATTTAAGTCCTGTAAGTTGTACATATATGTAAGATGTATTACATTTTGAATCTACGTCGCGCCGTTGTGCGCACGTGACTGTTCTGAAAATCTTTTTTTTGAGAAAATTAAAGAGTGGATGACTGCGGGAAGCGTAGCGAGTAATGGTGATTGATTATGCTTCCCTCAATCACGATGCAAAGATACGTCTAATTTCTTTTACGGCAAACAGAAATACAGACAAAAAATGAAAAAAATTGAATGCTTACTCTCCGTATTCTTCGAGATAGGCCTCGCAGGCGGTGCGCAGCTCGTCGTACCATTCCTTGCCGAAGCGGCGCGTCAGCGGACCCTCAAGAAACTGATACAGCCGCACGTGGTTTTTTCTGCCCATCACTTCCGCGCATTTGCAGATTTTCCAACGATGGTAGTTGACGGCGGTGAAGTCGGGAAATTCCTGAAGGCGGGCAGGGTAGAGATGGCATGAGATTGGCTTGTAGAAGTCGATTTTTCCAGCACGGTATGCCTTCTCGATGGCGCAGAGACACATCCCGTTCTCGCCATAGCACGTAAACACACAGTTGCGCCCGTCGACAATCGATGTCACCAAGTCGCCTTCCTCGTCGACGTAGCCCACGCCTTGCTCCTCAATCACGCGTTTGGCAGCCGGCAGCAGGTCGTCCCACACCTCGGGCAGTATTTCCTTTATCTTGGCATATTCCTCTTTGGTGATAGGAGCGCCGGCATCGCCTTCGATACAGCATTCGCCGAGGCATTTGTCGAGATCGCAGCAGAAAAACTGTTCGATAAGGTCGAGGCTGACCAGTGCATTTCCGATTTGCAGCATAGTGACTTCTTCTTCTTTTTTCATTTCAGTGTGCGAAATTACTCGTTTTGTGCCGGATATGCAAGTGTGGCGGTGAAATGTGTTTTTAAACATAAAAAATTTTTTATACATAACGGAAAAATTTCCATAATTTTACGACCGCAAAAACTAAACTATTTTTTAAAGCCCTTTTTTTGTAGATATTATGTTCTTAACCATTGTTATTGTTGCCGTATTTCTGATTGGTTACGGCTGTATCGCTCTTGAGAGCGGACTTAAAATCAACAAGACTGCGACCGCCTTGTTGATGTGTGCAATCTGCTGGTCGCTGTATATGATTGGCTGCCCTGATTATGTGGCAGAGTTTCATGCCGATGATTTTGCCCGGTTCTTCTCGGCGTTCCATCTTGACGACTCTGATGCCGCCGCGCGCCAGTTTGTGACGCAGGGCGTGCTGCTTGAGCATCTCGGCGATGCGTGTGAGATTCTGTTCTTCTTGATGGGAGCGATGACCATTGTCGAGACTGTCGACACCAACGGTGGCTTTGTTTTTGTGCGCGACCGTCTGCGCACCCGTAGCAAGCGTTCGCTGTTGTGGCGCATCGTGCTGATCACGTTTATTCTCTCTGCCGTGCTCGACAATCTGACCACGAGCATCGTGATGATTATGGTGCTTCGCAAACTCGTGCAGGAACGCAACGACAGGCTTATCTATGCCTCGCTCATCATCCTTGCCGCCAACAGCGGCGGTGCGTTCTCTCCGATTGGCGACGTAACGACCATCATGCTCTGGATCAAGGGCAACATCACGTCGATAGGTGTGATTAAGGAAGTGTTACTGCCGTCGCTTGTCTCGATTGCCTTGCCTACGTTCCTGTTGCAGTTCAAGCTCAAGGGGCAGTTGGCTGTGGTGGAGGACAATGTAGATTTCACAAAATCGGCACTCAGCCATGGCGAACGGGTGGCGGTGTTTGTTGTCGGTGTGGGCGGCTTGATGTTTGTGCCGTTCTTCCGCTCCATCACTGGTTTGCCTCCGTTTATGGGCATCCTCTTCGTGCTTGGCTTGCTTTGGGCGATGACCGAGATATTCCTGCGCCACGAACACGAGTTGGAAGGCTCGTTCACTGAGCGCGTGTCGACGATTCTTCATAAAATCGATTTGTCGACCATCCTGTTTTTCCTCGGCATTCTGATGGCTGTGGCTGTGCTGAGCGAGGTGGGTGTGCTTACAAGTTTCGGACAGTGGCTTGAACACGCCACCAACGGTAATGCTTATTTCGTGACTGGTGCCATTGGCGTGGTGTCGTCGATTGTCGACAATGTGCCGCTTGTGGCTGGATGCATGGGTATGTACAACGTTATCCCTGCCGCCGCCGTGACAAGTCCCGACATGATGATGTTTGTGCAGGACGGTCAGTTCTGGCAGTTGCTTGCTTACTGCGCCGGAGTGGGTGGCAGCATGCTCATTATCGGCAGTGCTGCCGGCGTTGTGGTGATGGGTCTTGAAAAAATCACATTCGGCTGGTACTTACGCCACATTTCGTTTGTGTGTCTGCTCGGTTATCTGGCAGGTATCCTGGTCTACTGGCTTGAGCGGACGTTTATCTTCTGCTGATTTAAAGTTGATTGATATGTATGTACGGCGGCGGGACATCGTGAGATGTCCCGCCGCCTGTGCTTGATGGCGTTATATGTGTTGGCTCTATCGTAGCAGCGTTCCTCCGGCACGCATCCGCTTCGCTCCGCGACTATTGCCTGGCCAACGTTGCTGTTGTTTCATGGCGCAGAGTCATAACTCAACGCGCTCAGTGGCAGACAGCGCTTCGGAGATGCGCTACAGCGAAAGCAACCGCGCCACCACAGTCGTTTGCTGCGGTGGCGCGGTGCGTGTTGTTATGTTTGATATTCTCTACGGTTCAGTCTATTTGAAGTTGAATGTAGGGAAGTGGGTGGCGTCGGTTACTACTGATGAGCCTGGCAATTTGTCGTAGCACATGCATGCGAATTGGTTGCGTGCGCCGGTGAACAGGTTCAATTCTGTTACCTTTGCGCCTTCAAATGTCACGTTGTCAACGTTTACTGTAAGGTTCTTAAACTGCATTGCGGCGTTGGCTTCCTCTGCTGTCTTTGAAGTGTGGTCCTCGAACAGGAAGAAGCCAACCCATTGTCCTGCTGCGTCTGTAGGATAGGTGTAGGAGCAATCTTTTACGTTGATAGTGAATTTAGTGTTTGTCTTGTTGCTGATACGCACAGCATCGGATTTCTTTGACAAGTCGAATATGTTCTTCTCAATGTTAAGCACTCCGCCTTCAGCCATTCCGAACACCGATATTGCGTTGTTGGTGAACAACTTGGCAAACTTGCAGTTCTTTACGGTCACGTTCTTTGAAACAACGTTATTTAAGTTGATTTCAAGAGGATTGTAGCCGTCGGTGGCGCCGGTGTAGTCGAGTCCGTCGACAACAACATCGCCTGCCGTTTCAACAATTACGCGGGCATTTCCATTTATCTTATTTTGGGGGAAAGATCCTGTCAACTTCACGTTTCTCAGTGTTACGCCCTCTTCTGCCTTTGCGCTCAGTCTGGAAGCGTCGACTGTTCCGTTTTCAACGGCAACGCTGTGGGCGTTGAGCGCGATGTTGCTGTCCATTGTCTCGCCGTTGAGGTCAACGATCACGTCTTTTTTGCTCAGGTCTGCGCCTGAAGCCAAAAGGTCTTTGAGTTGGCTTACGCCTTTTGCGTTGAGCACCTCATAGTTGTTGTCTGGGTCGTTGAATCCCGGAGCGATTACAACGTTGAAGTCGGCAGTGTTGGTGAGCAACGAACCGTAGATGTTTGTGCGGTAGTTGCGTTGCACAGGCACGTTGGTGAACGTGCGGTTTGTCAGCGTGTAGTCAAACGCGA
>PPYF01267409.1_pt1 | contig 31936 bp, 25 predicted proteins | sample 1559871 | NCBI WGS metagenome assembly PPYF01 (sample SAMN08240021, study PRJNA423297) | Human gut metagenome, whole genome shotgun sequencing project.
CCTCCTGTTACTATATATTTGCCCCTTGGTTTATGGCAGCCAGCCATAGGCATGGGACATCTCGTTGCCTAAACTGTTAGAATAGTGAGGTAATGGTCTGACCTAAGCCTCCAAGGGCTAATACGTCCGCCAGAAAGTCAGTCAGCCATCCTCCTATTCGCAGTGTTCGATTTGTGCAGGTAGAGCCAATGCGTTCGTGTCAGCAAACAGATGGAATCGGCAATGGGTAAGATGGCTTTTGTCCATTGCAAATTCTAACCGGGAGTGATTGTATGAACGCAGCAGGCATTGATGTTTCAAGCAGAAAGAGTACGGTGGCAGTGCTTCGCCCCTTTGGCGAGGTCGTTCGGCTGCCATTCGATGTCGCCCACAATACGGAAGGGTTGGCTTCTCTCGCTGAGCAGTTGAAGGCTCTTGATGGGGAAACCCGTGTCGTACTGGAGCACACAGGCCGCTATTATGAGCCGGTCGCAAAAGCATTGCATGAAGCCGGTCTTTATGTCAGTGCAGTAAATCCGCTGCTCATTAAGGAATACGGTGCCAATTCTCTACGCCGTGTGAAAACCGACAAGGCCGATGCTGTGAAGATCGCCCGATACGCTCTTGACAACTGGGCTGATCTGCGAGACTATACCCCTATGGATACCATTCGTTATGATCTGAAAACATTGAACCGTCAGTTTCAGCTTGCTTCCAAGCAGCGGACAGCCTCTGCAAACAACCTGATTGCTCTTTTGGAACAGTCCTTCCCCGGCATCCGCAAGTGCTTTGACAGCCCTGTGCGAAGCGATGGGACGCAGAAATGGGTTGACTTTGTCCATACCTTCTGGCATGTGGAGTGCGTGCGGAAGCAGAGTCTCAACGCATTCTCTGAGCGCTACCGAAAATGGTGCAAGCGCCATGGCTACATCTTCAAGCAGGGCAATGCCGTGGAAGTGTATTCCCTTGCCAAAAACGCTGTCGTTCTGGTCCCTAAATCTGAGGTAACGAAAGTCCTCGTACAGGAAGCGGCGAACCAGCTCACCAGCATCTCCCGCAGCGTGGAAACCTACCGTGCAGAAATGGAACGTCTTGCCTCTACGCTGCCAGAGTACCCTGTGGTCATGGCGATGTACGGTGTTGGGAAGTCCTTCGGCCCGCAGCTCATGGCTGAGATCGGCGATGTGCGCCGCTTTGAACGAAAGCAGTCTCTGGTTGCCTTTGCAGGTATTGATCCCATGCCCAATCAGTCCGGTGACAAGAACGTAAGGAGTAACAAATCCTCCAAGCGTGGCTCTCCATATCTCCGCAAAACGCTGTTCAATATCATGGGGATATACCTGAAATGCTCACCTCAGGATGAGCCGGTCTACCAGTTCCTTGACCACAAACGTTCCGAGGGCAAACCCTTCTATGTCTACATGACCGCTGCATCCAACAAGTTTCTGCGGCGTTATTACGCACAGGTGCGGGACTATCTTTCTACATTGGACGATCTGCCTCCGGTAGATATGGATTCCACCGGGCTGAAAACAAGCGACTGACGTAGTCCCTATTTTCACACTTTTTATTAGACCAGCACTTTGTGGTGGTCTTTTTGTGTTGCCCTTTTGCTCTACCTGCTGCCTGTAAATTTTTCTTCGCTCAAGTCCTGTTTCGGACTTGACTTTTTATTTGCAGGCTCGATGTACATTCAAAATGACCGAGGCAGTGCGGAGGATGCGCAGATACTGGACGAGCTGCGCCAGCTCCCCGAGCAGCTTCCGCTGTATCAGCAGCAGATCCAGCGATTTTTTGAGTTGGTGCTGAATGTAGACAGCGCAGGACGGGAGCCGCAGGCACAGGCGGCAAAAAATTACTTTCACGACTCTCCGAAAGATCCCGACCTGTTTTCGTTCCGCCCCATCCCGCTCAGCTTTGAGCCGGTGGAGCCGGGGCGGTGTTCGCCGGTGCTGTATTCCTCCAGCATCCGGGACATGATCGACTACTCTCTGCGGAGTTGCGTGGAGCGGAACATCACCGTGCGGCGCTGCAAGAACTGCGGACGATGGTTTCCGCAGACCGGACGGGTCAGCGCGGAGTATTGCGAGCGGCCTGTTCCAAGAGGAGAGCAGGTCTGTCGGGAGATCGGGGCTTTCAAGCAGTGGACAAAGAAGCAGTCGGATGACCCAATCTTCAAGGCATACCGCAAAGAGTATAAGCGGCGCTTTGCGTGGATCAAGGCGGGGCGCATCACGGACGAGGCGTTCTATGCATGGAGCGAAAAAGCTAGAGAAGAGAAACAGAAATGTGACCGAGATATTATCTCGTTAGCGGAATTTCAGCAGTGGCTGAAGGAATCCAAATGAAAAACCGTGTGCTGACCTTGCGGTCAGCACACGGTTCTCTTTGTCTATAGCGAGGCAGATTTGAAACCGCCCGCGTCTTTGATACGCCATCAAAACGCAGCTTTCTCCCATTCAATCAGGATCTCCGCCAGCTCCGGTGTCAGCCGCTTGCGGCACTCCTGCCGCAGTTCCTCCGGCACGCCGTAGAACGCCTCGGCGATGCTGCCGGTGATGGCGGCGAGGGTGTCGCTGTCACCGCCAAGGGACACCGCTGTGCGGAGAGCGTCTTCAAAACTTGTGCTTTCCAGAAATGCAATAATAGCCTGCGGTACGGTTTCCTGACAGCTCTCCACATGGTGATAGGTGGGACGAATCTCATCGCAGCTGCGGCTGAGGTCGTAGCCGAGTTCGCGCTCCACATACGCTTTGATTTTCGCTTTGTCGTGACCGGTGCGGGCGAGGAAAATCGCCGCAGCGACAGCCTGTGCGCCCTTGATGCCCTCTGGATGATCATGCGTCACCTCGGCGGTGAGCTGCGCCAGATGCAGCGATTCTGCCATGTCCTTCGCCAGCCATGCGGCAGACGACACCCGCATGGCGCTGCCGTTGCCGTAGCTCTGGTAGGGCTGCGGGTCGTCCTCATAGAGCCAGCCGCCAAAATGGGTGCCATAGCCCCGGTCGGGGTAGGCGCGGCCCAGTTGCTGCATCTCCCGCACCAGTGCCGCTTTGATGGCGGTATCGTCTTGCCCACGGGTGCTGAGCAGCGCCTTCGCTACCGCCAGCGTCATCACCGTGTCGTCGGTGAAGTCGGAACGGCGGCTGAACAGCGGAAAGTCCTTGGCCTTGTAGTTGTTGCAGTCAAACTCGTAGGGGCTGCCCACGATGTCGCCTAAAATTGCTCCGTACATACGCTTACCTCCCTCTTTTCTGCACGTCCTCGTCGATGCGGCGCTTCCAGTCGGCGCTAAGCGGCCGGGCGGCGCGGACACTGCACACGGCCTCGCTGATGACCTCGTAATTCAGCGCCGTGCCCGCCTCGTCGCACTTGTAGTTCACCGCACGGTCGGCACCGATGCCGAAGCGAGCCGCCTCCTTGGCCGCGTCGATGTTTGCGCCGAGGAACAAAAACTCCCAGCCGTACTTCTCCTTCTGCCGTTCAATCATGCGGCGTACACGCTCGTAATCGTAGCGGCGGCTGGCGTTCTCGTAACCGTCGGTGGTGATAATGAACATCGTTTTTTCCGGCACGTCCTCGCGGCGGGCGTACTTGTGAATGTTGCCGATGTGGTGGATGGCTCCGCCCACGGCATCCAGTAAAGCCGTGCAGCCACGGGTGAAATAATCTTTCTCTGTCATGGGCGGTACTTTCTCCAGCGGCAGGCGGTCATGGATGACCACGCTCTCGTGGTCAAAGAGCACCGTAGAGACCAGTGCCTCGCCCACTTCCTTCTTCTGCTTGGCGATCATGGAGTTGAATCCGCCGATGGTGTCCGCCTCCAGCCCTGACATGGAGCCGCTGCGGTCCAGAATAAAAACCAGTTCTGTCATAAGGAAAGCCCTCCTTCGTTTGATTACGCTGCCATTGTAGTGCGGCCAAAGGAGGGTTGGTCGCCTGTGGAGCGACATTTATGAAGTTTTCAGACGGCTCTCCCACTCGGCTTTCTTGAAGCCGACCAGCACGAAGTCGTCACCTACCAGCAGCGGGCGCTTGACGAGCATCCCGTCTGTTGCAAGGAGCTTTAATATCTCGTCCTCACTCATGGTGGGGAGCTTCTCCTTCAGCACCATGGATTTATAGAGGAGGCCACTGGTGTTGAAGAATTTCTTGAGCGGCAGCCCGCTGCGCCGATGCCATGCAGACAGCTCCTCATAAGTAGGATTTTCCATTTTGATGTCTCGGAATGTATAGGAAATGCCGTTCTCGTCCAGCCACTTCTGCGCCTTCTGGCAGGTGGTGCATTTGGGGTAGCAGATAAAAGTCATGGTGTTACGCTCCTGATAGTCTTTATGTAGTTGGTCACCTCGCACTTACAATTCAGCCAGAACATACTCTTTCAGCACATCTCGCATTTTCACAACGAGGTCAATGGATTTATTCATAAGCTCCGGATAGTTTTCCTGATTTTTGAAATCCAGTCCCTTGATATATGTGCAAATCAGAGAGGATTTTTTGTTGTCCAGCCTCTCCCATGACAGCGCCATTCCCATTGCCGCTTCTATTTCTGTCTTGTGCTGCTTCATATAGTCAAAGCGTTCCTTGTTGTCAGCAATCCACAGCCCAACTCTTATCTTATGCTCTTTGTTGACCAAGTCGATTGAAATTTGACATTCCGATGAACCAACTGCAACAGAATACCAATGATCCGTGGTCGCTTTACGCTTGTTAAAAGGCTTGCCGCGCTGCTCAAGAATATCGTTGAACTGCGTCCAAAACTCCAATCTGCAGCCCTGAGACTCGTTCATCCCCTTATCCTGTGAAATGCGTTTCACAATTTTTGCAAAATCGTTGGGTTGCTCAATAATCTTAAATTGCGGTGCAGGCTCTGAATCGCCTATCTTGTAGGCATGGATCTCTATCAAGAAAAAGGAAATGCTATCATCTGTGTGTTTGTTGAGCCACTCGATGGCGCTTGCGTGTTCATCACGCGCGGCAGCAACTACCCACACAACAACCGAAGCGTCAAGACCGGATGCATAGGTCAATATTTTCCCTAAGTGGTCATGGTTGGTCTGTTCAAGCTGATTTTCAATGAGCACGACTTTCCCTGTGATCTCATCTCTGCATAGAATATCGCAACGATAACTACCAACAAGCCTTTCTGTTTCAATATCCGTTAGCGACAAGTTAAGTACATTTCCAAGCTCTTGAATGTTCTCTTCCGCAGCAAGCCACTTTGAAAAATCATATTGTTCATGCGGCCAGACTTTTCTTATATCGACCTCGTGCAGTTTTCCAAGTTTCATTTTTCTTTTCCTCCCTTCACGTCTATGCTCCCAGCAAGCTCTGGTCAAAGGCGAACAGCGCCTCGTTGATCTCGAAGATGTCGTACTTCTTCTGCCTGATGAAATACCCAATAATGACGTCGAACTTGCTGCTGGCACTGAGAGCATAGCCTGCGCGGGCGACAAGATCACGGGTCTCATCCAGATTCAGCTCCAGCGCGATAGCGAAAGCCACCACTGTGGGCTTGGAGGGCTTGTAGTCCGGGTTATTGCGGATTTTCGAGAACAGCTTGCGGTCTACGTTGGCCTTCTTGTAGACCTCGGCATCCTTTTTGCCGCTGCGATCGATGAGCTTCAACAGCGTCTCCGAAAACCCAGCGTCCAGATGCGCAAGCGCCTCATCCAGCCCGGAGGTCACCATGGGCGCGTCCTCGCAGGCGGTCAGCATCCGGCTTTCGACGACGCCCATCCGGCGCATCCGCTCCCGGCAGGAATCGGTGTGCGCGTCCACATAGTGGTCGTCGATGTAGGCAGCGATGTCCGCGAACAGCTTATTGCCGATCGCATACGCCGCGCGGCTGAAAATGACGAGATACACCGTCATGTCGTTTTCAGCCAAAAATTCGCTGATGGCGTCCACCGCCACGCGAAGCGCCTGATCCTTTGGATAACCAAAGATGCCGGAGGAAATCAGCGGAAAGGCGACCGTTTCGCAGCCGTGCTCTTTCGCCAGCGCAAGGCTCGTCCGGTAGCAGGAAACCAGCAGCTCCCGCTCACCGTGACTGCCGCCGTTCCACACAGGGCCGACGGTGTGGATCACATATTGGCAGGGCAACCGGTAAGCCTTGGTGATCTTGGCATCGCCGGTCTTGCAGCCGCCCAGCGTCCGGCACTCTTGGAGCAGCTCCGGCCCCGCCGCACGGTGGATGCAGCCATCCACGCCGCCACCACCCAGCAGCGTTTCGTTCGCCGCATTGACGATAGCGTCCACCTTCATTTTTGTAATATCATTGCGAACAATTTCAAGAGGCATGGTTCTATCCCTCAATTTCTATCATTCAAAATCAAGTCAATGCTCCGTTGTTCTCCAGCTTTTCCACTTCAGACAGTTCTTCCCAATCCTCACGATTTCCGCACCTGCGAAGGTAATCGTGGCCGCCGTCCACGGCGCAGGAGCCACAACTGCAAAACTTGAAATCATGGACAGTTTTGCTTTCGATGATATCTCCGCATTTCTTACATCTGATTGCGTTCCTGATAATTTTCGGCATGATCATTCTCCCTTTAGTGCATTTTTGATTTTCTCTTTTTCCCCACTGCCATCTGTACGGAGGCGCAGGAGAGGAATATTGCAGTGGACAGAAACACAGCAAATTACTATGTCATCGAAAATGGAGGCTTTATAATCCAAGAAAGTCAAACTCTGCGCCATACGGGCCATTCAATAGATATACTCTCGGTGAGCCAGGAATTATCTCACCGCTATATACCCGCCTTGTACTGAAAGCCGATATTTTCCCTTCATATCTCGCCTGGTACTTTAAGAGCGACGCATGGTATAGATACCGGCTCACAAGGCGTCCGTCATGATTGAGTATCTATGGCGGATGATTTGCTTATGGGTATCGCTTTGCCTCGCCGATATCTTTTGTGAAATCAAACGCAAACACATACAGCTCTTTTTGTTCACTTTTTTGCCTGCTCTTTATACGGTTTGGTTTTCAGATTCTCCATATTCAAATAGTCCTAGAGACTTAGCAGCGTTGAGTACCATGCCAGAATACTCGTCTTTAACATCTTTGGGAGATTTAATTACAACTCTTCCTCCAAACCCGAATATCCAGCTATAAAAGACGCTGCCAACAGAGGTTTCGATTACGGCGCGGAAGGATTTCATATCGTTGGCCAGCACATGAACATCTTTGCCAAACTTATCTATGATTGCATCCATGACATCGTTGCTGCACACCAGTTCGATCTGCTTTCTCTGGCCGTTGTACATCCGGAACATTGAGTTCAGGTAGACATTCAGGTCAAAGTTCTTCGGAGGCTGCACAGCGTCATCATCAAGGATTTTGGGGCATCTGACAAAGCGATCTACGCGAAAGCTACCGATTCCTTTGTGCTTTTCAGAGAAGCCAACCACATAATAGTAATCGCCATTCCAAATCAGCTTATACGGACTAAACACATAGTTGTAGCCATCGTATTTCAGCTTCTGCTCCTTTCGGACATTGTAGGTGAAATACTGGAACGATACTTTCTTGCTGGCATTGATCGCATCGTTCAACGCCTCCATGATGTAGTATATCTTCTCGTCGTCGGCTTTGAGGCGATTCTCTACATCAACATTGCGAACAAGCTTCTCCGCATTATGCTGGCTTGTGAGAGAACCGAGTTTTTCAACCAGAGCGGCGCTCTTCTTCTTGGGTATGAATCTTGCAGACTCTACAGCGTCAATCAATGTCTTGAGCTCCGGCAGATCGAATCTCCGGTCAATGAGCGAGAAACGCTTTTGCGTCGAAGGGACGACCTCAATTTCAACTCCGAGTTTCTGGAGAGCTTTTATATCATCACCCACGGTTCCGCGAGAAGTTGAAATACCATGGTCTTTTTCGAGCCGCTCCATAATCTGAGCTATCGTCAGATAATGATCCTCGTCTGTCTGCTCATAGAGCATTTTAGCCACATAGAAAGGGCGAAGTTTTGCTTTTAGGTCCATATCAATTACCACTCACCACATGAGATTCTTCAAAAAACAAGGCACGTCTTATGTACATTGGCAGGAACTTCATTCGTTTATTTTTGCTCCATCAATACGGAAACAAGCGTTTCTCCTATTATTTTCGCTTCTTCAAGCGTATTATCCTTTCCCAATGATATTCTGATTGTTCCTTTCGCATATGAATCGGGCACATTTATCGCTCTGATTACATGAGAAACCTGAGTTGAGTTACTATCACAAGCAGAACCAGTAGAAACTAAAATTCCTCTAAGATCAAGTCGATGAAGAATAGCTTCGCCATTCTTGTCACGGAATGATAGATTAAGTGTTCCTTTTAATCCGTTACTATAGCCATTTCGGATGTAATCCACTTCAGCATCATTTAGAATTGAACAAATAAGCTCAACCATCTTCGCAGATTGGTTTTGAGATTTTTGCATCTGAGAACAACTCATACTTAATGCAGTTGCCATTCCAACAATCGAAGCAACATTCTCTGTTCCCGCTCTAAGAGAGTTTTCTTGTGCTCCACCGTTCAGCAGCGGTAAGATTGGAGTTCCCTCTCTGACATAAAGAAAACCTATGCCTTTTGGTCCGTTAAACTTATGTGCTGAAGCAGACAGGAGATCAACATTTAATTCATTCACATCAACGGGAATATGTCCCATCGCTTGCACGGCATCCGTATGAAAGAAAGCACCATTCCTATGGGCGATCTCAGCAAGCTTATTGATTGGCTGAATAGTACCTATTTCATTATTGGCGGTTGCAACAGAGACAAGATTGGTAGTCCCTGCAATAACCCGTTCCAGCATCTCGACGGTAATTAGCCCGTTTGAGTTAGGGTTGATATAGGCCACAGGATAGCCTAGTTTTTCAATAAACTGACATGACCTCAAAACAGCGTGATGTTCAATAGTCGAAGTAATTGTCGCACGTTTACTTTCATCTGCGAATGCACAGCCCTTTATTGCCCAGTTGTCACTTTCTGTTCCACCGGAGGTAAAGAAAATTTCACTTGGTTTAGCATTAATACATTTTGCTATTTCTTCCCTGGCGTTTTTAATTGCGGCTTTTGCTTTGCGAGAGAAGGAGTATGGTTGAGACGCATTTGCATACTCTTCTTTCGTAAATGGCGCCATTGCCTCTAACACTGCTGGATCAATTCTTGTTGTAGCTGCATTATCAGCATAGATAATCCGTTTCATATTAACCTCACTTAAATAGAACACAGCCCTGCTCCTTGAATTCCTCTATTTTTATCTCAAGGTCTTCAACTTCACACCCAAAGGTATCTGCTAAACACGAAATACACAAAAACTCTTTTGCGTCAACATCCAAGAGCTTCCTGTGAAGTGCAATCCAGTCTTTCTTTAGTTCTGCCCCGCATAACTTACACTTCTCGGTTTTCACGGTATTGCTCCTTTATTGTGATTTCAGGGATTGTCATTCCACCAAATTCTCCCTCATCAATAATACCAAGCTGAGTTTTGATGACTCTTCTCATCTCCATAGCTGGTGCAAGGCAGTAGGTCTCAAATAAAGAAACATCCACTTTACTAACATCTGTTGCGTTTGGAAACAAGAGCTTCAAAAACCCGGTGCAGATACGCTTAATCGCTTCGGTATCTCTTGTTGCTGAATTCTTCGGGAGCTGCAAAAGTTGGTCAACAACAGCGCGATATGCAAGTTCATCACGCAAACAATGCATAATTTCACCAAAGTATTCTGTATTAAGAGCCCATCCATTAGCTTTAAGGTTTTCCTTCATTTTAGGAATGTTCCAGCCTTTAATAAAACCATGGAATCTATCAAGTAGAGCTGATTCATGGAATATATCAGGAAGATCCTTAAACATGTTCTGATTAACATCCATAAGCTCTGAATCGATATTGCCCAAGAGAATAAGTCCGGCGTCTCCAACACCTCTCGAATCACCCACACGGTATTCACCGCTTTCAAGATAGCCTTTCAAGGCGCCTTGCATTTCCATTGCGTCTGTAAATTTAATGCTCTGGATTTCATCAAACGCGACATAGTCATAACGGGATACAAGCCCCTGGGTTCTCTTGCTAATGTCATAGAACATCTTTGCTCTTGAAATACTACCACCGCTAACAAGCCATCCGTACTTACTTATCTGAGCAAACACATATGACTTACCAGTTTCTTTGGGTGCAAGCTCAATCAAGTTAATTCTCTTTTCGACAAATGGGAGCAGTCTGCTGAGCATGGCTATTTTCTGAGTCTTGCTTACATATCCCTTGGGGTTATAATCAATCGCACTTAGAAGGACATTTATCCATTCGTCGATAGTAAAATACTGCCTGGCCTCAATATAATAGTCCAAGTCTATCGTGTAAGGACAGAACGGCTGGAAGTCAACAAGCTTAAAAACATTCCCTTTATTGCCCTCCTCTGTACCTATCTCGACAATTCCCCAAACTTCTGTCGGAGAAAGAAGATAGTCCCTATTTGCTTCGATTACATCCCAATCAACAATGGCTTCACCCTTTTTCTTGGGAACTTCAAAATCCGGCAATGAAAACAACGCTGTTTTTGTTTTAGCATCAAAGTCAATTTTAACTTTTGCCAAAAAACGCGCAGTCTGATCGTTATGAAGCAGATCCACAAGATATTCGTTCCATTGCTCTTTCTTGGGAATCACCCGTTTTACATAGTCTGAAACTTCTTGCTTATTTATGATCCCTTCGCTGTTGGAAAATCGCATTACCAGCCAATCTCGCATAAAAGAAGGCAGACTCAATGCTGAGAAGAATTTTGAATTGACCGAGGATTTGTACACAAGCATATCACCGTAATATTGCTTGAGTTTCTTCTCGTATTCTGCTCCTTCAAGCATTCCAGAAGAAGTTGTGGTCTTGTTAGTATCCATTTTCCATCACTCCTTATATATCGAAGTTGGTATTCTTCTTGATGCCTTGTTCTATTTCAATATTGAACTGGCCAAGAATGCCTCCGTCAGCAATCTTTACAGTCAGCATTCCATCCTCCTTGGACGGAACAAACGTAAAGGAATACAATCCATCAGCCCATTCACATTTATATGAGTTGCCTTTAATTCTCACGGAGACATTTTGCCTCTTTTTACCACTGATAGAAAAGACCACCTTGACTTGCTTTGTTCCGAGAGCGGGTTTGAATTTCGTGGTTTTCGGTTTTACTTCAACAGTCTCTGGTTTTTCCCCTGTGTTGCGCTCAACCGTGATAATCGGTACAATCCATTCTTCTAATGATGCTCCACCGTGTATCTCGTCTATGGGAGCTCCACTTTGAATAAATCGACTATAGTCAGCAAAAATCAATCGCTCATTATAATTTATCGCAGTTGGATATTTGGGTTCGTCTTCTGTTCCCTCACAAAAACGTCCGTATTTATAAATACCTACATTATCCGGTTTCGGATACGCATTATCGTATTCTGTGTTGCGGACCTTGACTGCCATTCTGCTTGTTCCATGATCTGCCGCAATAATGATGCGGTGAGTTTTTCCAACTAGCAACCCAAGAACTCGATTCTTCAGATTATCGAGGATATGAAATTGCTTCATGAGGCTTTCTGGGTGAGCGTTATTTGCATGCTTAAGCTCATCAAGCTCTCTTACAGGTGGCTCAACAGTATTACGCCCATCCATGAAATCTTTGTTGATTTCTGTGACTGACGGTAATGTGCAAAAGCCAGCTTCAAAGAATACTGAGTATTGCTGCTCATCAAGGTCGGAGAAGAGATGTGCCAAGTAATCAACATATTCAATTCCCATTCCATCCACAAATAAGATAGATGTATGCTCATCATAGTGTTCTGAAACAAGATGATTCCTTGATTGCATCCGGAAGACTGATGCCCCTTTTTCCAGAGAAATACGCTTGACCTTTGAAACAAATTCCCCCGTCAAAGTATCAGTCGCTTTCAGCCACTTGTACTCACTAAAATACTGCTCATGTTCTGTAGACAAGCCCGCGCAATTCGGTTGCTCATCATTCTGCAAGTAGTAGTACAGAGAAGGATAAACACGTTTTAGAGCCGAGAGAACACTTTTCCTTTGCTGGTAACTAAACTCGGCGACTATTTCAAAGATAGTTTTCTGTTCGATGTCCGTTAAACAAGTGAGGCACGAAAGAGCATCAATTCTATTAAGGGAATTCAACTCATTCCAATAATGTTCTGTAGGAACCGCTTGCATTGCGGAAAGAATTCGTTTTCTGTCCTTGTAGAACTGATCAAACTTATCGTCTCTGAGATAATCAAGAATACAGCAATAGATATTGTCGAAATACTCAGCAGAAGATTTGCACGCTTTTGCTGCTACAATCTCATAGCTTTTTCCAGATTGTTGCCTGGCCCACAACCAAAGAAGCCATTTCTGGAAAGAATCATATTTATTCCATCTCTCAAACAGACTTGATGAATATCTATTTATGGAAAGCGTGGCTCGGCAGGCGTCTTCAAAAGAGCCTTCTTTGATGATTACTCGAACAAGGTTATTCCAATCATTGTCCGTTCCAAGTTCTTCAAATACACTTGCTGGCAATCCATATTGATACCTAATCAGATCGTAGGATGTCACAATTACATGAACATCATCAAAGAAGTGGTTCTTCTCAAAGTGGATAGCATTACCAGTATGAAGAATCAATGGTTTGTCGGGGTTAGCCTCCCAATACTCAAGATAGCTTCTAAACCCGTCAATCTCATTACCTGCTATCTTAACATCCAAGTCTTTTTGAATAATGGTGAGTTTATAGTCACTCTCTTCATCCGTCTCAAACAAAACAATGCAGTCTTTGGCCCTTGGATCGTCAGAAGGTATAGTACGAAGAAGGCTCTTCATTCTATACATCAAGAAATAAATGCGGAGTCTTCCGTTATCATTGTTTTGATAATCTGCCTTGATAAACTTCTGAATTACAGGTTCAGCTTGTTCGGGGATTATTCGCAAGTACTCTGACAATGGAGATACGAACTGCGACTTTTTGACTTTCTTCAGAGCTGCACTTATGCGTTTGATATTTGGAGTTGTATCTTTCCCTTCACAGAACTTGGAAAGGGGCAGCGTCTCATCAGCCAAAGCAAGCAGAAACTTTTTAACCTCGATCCACATAGTCATAGAATCTACATTTATAAAGCGCACAGGATTTAGCGAGACGCATTTCGCGTCTTGCTTCAAGAATTGTTGTAGGCTTTCCAAATCCTTAAAGGTGGTCATAGTGTCCTCCTTTGATTATCCCTTGAGGATATTGATTCCGAGCAGAGGATCTTTATCAATAAGCTCATCAAGGTATTTTTGAGCTTGTTCTGCGGTGAGCTTTCTGACTCGCTCTTTCGCCTGGGAACGATATTTTAACTGATACCGCTCCGTGGCAAACTGGCGAATCCTCGATTTACAGCTGTTCGCCTTAGCATACCAGTCATAAACTTTTGTCCCAGCTGTAGCGCGAATCTGATCTCTCAACTCGTCAGCAGAAGTAATGACATATGCATACCCTCCAGCAAAGAAGTCTATAAATCTCTTAATACAGATGTCAGCGTTTTTCAATACGTCAAGCTTTCCACTCTGCAGAAAATCAATGGCATCATCAATATCCTTTTCTGTCGGCAAATATGATGTTCTATTCAAGGCATCGAAAATCTTCTGTGCAGTAAGAATATCCTCAGTGAACAGGCAGAGTGCCGGAATGCCGTTTTTCTGAGACCAATCTGCCGGATTGGTGCTGTTCGTAGCCCTCTCCCATGCATCGTACATCTTCCGTGTCTTCTTTGACTTACGGAAGTTGGTTAGTTCATGCTGCATGGTCGTAGTGAACTTATCTGTCACTTCGTAAAGAGTCCCAGAGGGCACTTTGTTAAACAAATACTCATACTCATCGGCGGAGATAGTTGTGTGCAATGCGCGATCAAGAGCTTTACAGAAGACTTCGTACTGATTATTAAAGAACTCAACAAAATCATCTGCCAAATTAGCGATTGTTGACGCAGTTTCAGATTTGTTAAACTGAGCGTTGTCCTTAATTAAGCTAAACTGATCAACAATTGTTATAAGCTCAGGTCTTAGTTCCTTAAGCAATGCATAAGGGACTTTAACAATGTTTAGTTTTTCGATGAGTGCCTTTCTTGCTTCGACATATGTTTTTTGTTTGGTAGTGAGAACTCGGTTAATGTCATAAATAAGCTTCAGATCAATATACAGATTATCAATCTGGCGGTTAGTATCACCAAGTTCCCAAAGGTAAGAAGAATCATTAGAAAGCTTAGAATTTAACAACTCCAGATATTCCTTAGCATCAACCTTCAGATTGCTGGCAATTTGAATCAATTCAGGCTTGTACTGAGCAATGTAATAATTCATGCCAGCTCTCATATTCTCGGCGCTAAGAATATCTCTAAACACCTCATCAATGGCGTTGTACTGCTGATACAGCTTATAAATTTCTTCAACAACCTTTGAGCGTTCGCGGTCAATCTTTGATTCAGGCTTAATGAATTCGCAGAGGAGTGATGTGAGCTGTACCATAGCCTCACAATACTCATGGTCATGCAGTTCTTCTTCGATGAAGTAACGTATGGCCCACATCGGATATTTGTTATTTGTCAAGTAAATGTTGATATTCTTGGCAATGTCATCGACAGAATTGCGCTTTTCTTTCGCAATCTTAAAAATCTCACCCGTGATTTGACAGAATTTCATCTGCTCGGAAGTTTGTCTAACAATAAATTGCCCCTGAGCTTTGGGAAGATTCTTTATGACACCGAAGATAAGTTCACTAAGATCAACGTAGTTAAGGGATACCGTATTATTGTTCGTGTCTCTTGTGTAGTAGGTGCTATCAGCGTACTCTTCAAGAAGGAAGCCAAGAAGAAACACAGAACCGGTATTCGGAAGGAGGCCAAAAGGAGGTTTTCTGAGTTCTTTCCAAATATCCGTGACACTTACCATCGTGCTCTTTTCAAAGCTCTGCTCAATGATTTCATTAATTGCAATTTTCATCTTTGAAACAGGGTGCGACGGTTTAGCTTCCCAATACTTCGGTGTGCTCCAGATTCCGTCCATTTGCAGTTTTGATGAGATGTTTCTGACATACGAATAGTTGTTGGGAACATCAATCTTGCCCATTGCCATTTGAGCAACAGTCTCTTTGAATCCGGTCTCAGCAAAGAGCTTATCATTTTGCGTGATTTCTTCGAGTCCAGCGCCAAAGAACTCACCGTTAATCTCTTTGAATTCCTTTCTTAAATTGGCTCCACCAGTTTTCTGAACAGACTTATTAGGTGCAGAGTAAACATACAAAGATGTTGTAATCAATTTTCTGATCCATTCATTAAGGACTTCCTGAGAAGTTTTCTTTGCAAGCTCAAGCTGGGATTTCTGATTGGGGATTGTGGAAAAATATTTTTCTTTTGCTTTACTCTCAATGAATTTTGAAAACAACGCATCAGTAAACGGCAAAGAGCTAAAGTCAACTACGATACAGTGCTCTCCAACTCTATCAAAAATCGCTGTAACGGTGTCTTTAATCTTACCTTGCTCGGCTTCATTCTTTGCAAACAAGAAAAATGTCGGAATATGATTCTCAGACTTATCAACCTTTTCCGCCTCTTGCTTTGCATTTGCGGGTGACACATTGTTAATCCGCATTCTCCACTTCAGGTAATCAGTTGGCATGAATTGCTTAGCAACATCATACATGGAGTCGGCAATAAGTTTTTCAAAAGTGATTGCTTTACGTGTTTCATCAACGATCTGATTCATGCGCTCGGTGTCAATAGCGGCAGAAGTCATGACGAAGAGAATTTCTTTTGCGCTTTCAATCTTACCAACGATACCCTTTGAAGCAAAATAATTCAAATCCTGCTCAACAGTAGATTCCTGTGGCGTCCCGGCAAAGCAGGCTTTGATGTTCACTAAGGTCGGACGCATCAATGATGTTGCACCAGTTCTTGCCTCTGCGCCGTTCTTTGCTTGCAAGGCAGCAAGAAGCAAAGTCACCTTCAACACTCTACGTCTGCGATCACCAAGCTGCTTGTTGGTAGGATCATCGCAAAGCGGCGCGAAATTGTTGTAGTGACTAATCGTTTGAATAAAAGCTGCATCAAGATCGACGTTACTGGTTTTGAAGAAGTAATCCCACAGGTAATCTGCCGTCAAATAGTTCCATTTACCGTACTCAAACGCAAAGTGCTCAATAAACCACTTGAAGTTGGTTTTGTCTTCATCTCCGGAGTAGTCTCCACTGAGAAACTGGAAAATGGTTCGCTGATTGGAGCTAATGTCCTTTGCAATGAACTTCAACAGATATGCCGCATAAGGGTGCATCGGCAAGAGGGCTCTAAAGTCATCGTCTTGAATATTATAATCCTTATTCTTGATGACATCCACGCTGCCACGCTTAACGCCGTCCCATAGCTGTTCACTGGTATGCTTCCACTCATCAGCAAGGTCGACTTCGTGTCTTAATGCTTGTCCAAGAAGTTTGAAGGCAGTACTCTCTTCCAATTCTATGGTATCGAGCTTAAAACGCGCCTCAATAATAGACTTGGAGCCCTTGTCCTGGATAAGTTGTCCAGCAGAACTGTGAGTAATCAAGAATAGATAACAACTGATGCGCGAAGATGCCTGCGCAATCTCCTGAAGGCCAGTAATGTTGTTCTGATTATTCTTAAAATACTCTGTGAATTCATCCCAAATAAAGACGATTGAAGAAAGATTGTTGCCTTTGCGCACGTCCTCCAACCAGTCAACAATATCCTCAGAAGACATAGACCAATTGAAACCTTCAAGCGCTGCGACCTCAATGATCGTATCGAGAAGGCTCAGTTTATCTTCAAGATCCAGTTCCTCTAAGTCTTTGATAATGCTATCTACCGAGCTATACTCAGTGAACCTGCCACGGTATTTGTTAAATGCTCCCTGGAAATTAAAAGCCGATGTCTCTGGATGCTTCAGAATCGTCAGCACCTTATCAGAAAGGCTTTCTGCTCCAGTGTATGTAAGTCCAGCATCTGACACTGCTCTTCGCACAGATTCTACAATCGCATTAAAGAGCTTATCCTGTGTGTTAATTCCAGCCGACGCACTACGCTGAACAACCAGAATTCTCCCCTTTGCTCTAACCCCCTTAACTCGTGCCAGTAAAGTCTCCATACCATTCTGAATGAAATACGGGACGATAGAGTCGATGCTATCTTCAAGGATATGTTTTATGACGAATGAAGCATAGGTTTTACCCGTACCATAGGCACCACTCATCCAAATGCTTCGATCTTTTGTTTCATTGCTCTTTTCCAGTGTCTCAACAACATCTTTGAGAATGTTCTTGAAGCTGGTGTGGGGATAAAACGACTGCCATTTGTCGGGATAGATCCTATCACTATTCCGGCTAAATACCGGGATGAAATTAGGGTCAACCTTTATGTATTCGTTATACAATCTTACCGCCATTGTCTTATCCTCCTCAAATCAGCGAGAGCACATCAATCGCCTTTTTACCGTTTTTACCGGCAGGCAAATCAATGTTTTCCATGATGCCTTTATTGAAGTCTACTTGAATAAAGCTGCTGTAGTTATTTGCAAGGCCCTGAAGAATCGGCTTTAGTGTTTCGCGTTCAATACCGAAAATAGCACGAGGGCTCAATCCTGCTCTCTCTTCGTTATCTTCGAGCAAATCAGAAAGAGTAAAGCTGTACATACCTTCCATTCTTTCTGCAAACATATACAGAGAATAAAGAATTACTATAGGCTCAGGCTCTGTCCATCCATTTTTTGTAATAGATAAAATCTGTTTACCTTTCATTTCAAATTCCCCTTGACCAAGCAGCCAACCAATCGGAGAATTCCGTAGTGTATCCTTAAGAGATGTAAGTGCGTTTTTCCTTGTCCGCTCTTTGAGTTCATCTCCAAGCATTAACATAAGACTATCATTAGAATAAGTCATGCCAAAACTCACATGTCGAATAAACCAATTGACTATGGGAGAGTTATATGCCATGTTGACATAGAAATACCCCCAAAGAATCGGGCTGTCACCGCCAAGCTCTATCATCTTGTCAACGAAAGACGATGGTGCCTTTTTTTCATCTATCAAAAGAATTTCTCGCGCCCACTTATCAAAGGCATAAAACATATCGACTCCCAGGCGATCATTTTCCCAAAATGCAGCTGGGTCTTCAAGATACAGTTCAAGCCATTCTTGCCTAAATCCGAATGTCTTATAACGATCGATATTCTTGATGTCCATATTATTTCCGCCTCCCGTGATTACTGACCTTGCTACAATACAACCTTTTTGTCTGTCCAGACATCTGCCGCAGTGTAGACAATTATTTATCACAATGTCATCATTCGTTATGACCAATGCTCCGTTCGGACACTCAGCCATGCACTCTTTGCAGTTCTGACAGTACGCAGTCTTATACAAAACATTTCTGAACAGATACATAAACCTAATGTTTTCTTTGGTTTTAGTCAGGACTGGCAACGAAATGATAGTTTTATCTTTCTCTTCACGAACCTCCATCTCAACCGAGATTGATCCGTGTTGAAGCGCATATACCCCTTTTCTAATCTCGACAAGCGATCCGAGAGTAATCATCCATTTTTTCCATGACTGAGTAGCATTTCTTATTACAAAGGTTTCTTTTCCCCCATCAGTAATATTAGTTACTCTGTTTTCGCCAAATGTTAAGATTTTTCCTCCTGCGCGCTTTTTCCACCCACCAGCTTCCATATAATCTTTCCACTCATCTTCAGACTTGAAAGATGTATTAATGCTGTCGCGGATAATTCTGATATATGGAGCAACTTCTTCAGGATAAACTCTATTCTGAATAAAATCGGTCCACGAGGATGACATTGGGCAAAGTATGCACCCAACACGATGTAAGCCAAACCTATAAGCGCGGTTGATTGGAAGGTTTCGTGCATAAGTGTAAAGAAACAGCTCTCCAGAAGACCACTCAAGAATTGGGTTACAATTTATCTGTACAGCGTGTTTATTTCCCTCCGAAACCATCTCATATGTAGATCGAGCTTCGCTTTCTTCTTTTCTAACCCCTACAAAGGCTAGCACCTTGAAGTTTTTCACATCAGCAATTTTGCAATTCTTTCGTTCTGCAAGAATTTCTTTAATTTTCAATACTGAAGGTGCAGATTTATGAACTCCACAGCACCATCTAATGGTTCTTGCTGGTGGACCGACAAATTTCCAAGAATCCGTAGCATTAAAATCCGTTCGCGCAATATACCAATTCAGATCATCCCAAAATGCCTTTGCTTTTTCAACATTCTTGTAGGTATCTCCTAATTCCATCGTTGTATCTCCGAATACAACATCGAATGAATCATGCGGCAGTGCTCTCTGAACTATATCCAGCATAACAACGGAGTCCTTGCCCCCGCTAAACGCCACATAAGACATATCAACTTTATTTCTATACTCTTCAAAGGTCGCATAGAGATCCTTTAAAGTCCGTTGAACTAAGCCGTTAAGAATATTCTCATTCTTGTCAACAAACCTGTGAATGTCCACTGGCTCAACAGAAATGTTGCGAGTAACATTTTTTAATACTGGAGCAGAGAAAAGGCCTCCCCCTGTCGCTTCAGCGACCAACTCTCCGCGGTAAAAGTATCTTCTGCCTTCTGCCCACATCAAGGGATTCTCTGCATTGGGAATTATCCAACCATAATCCCTATCCACCCCCAATAAATGAAGTTCATCATAGAATACGGGTCTTAGTTCTTTTGTAACGCCAGTTATTTTCGTTGGAAGAAGAATATAGCCACCAGTTTCTATATCCCATTCGTAGTTATACATAATTGTTTCCTCGCCTTTAGCGGGTGCCTTAAGTTATCAGGCACCACACCGTTTGTTATGGTTACTCTCCAGTACAATGAACTCCAGTTTCGTTGACATAGAAGTATTTTGCACTTTCGAGAAAGTTGGGGAGTTTGACCTCAATCATTCCCTCTTCGCGCAGCCAATCTCTCATCTCAACCTTTGAGGTGAATGAGCCTTTGTGGACTTCTTCTGTCAGCACCTTAATCAGGAATGAGTCAAACGTATCCTTGCTGAATTCCTCAGCGACATAAATAGCATTCGGATGCCGTAATGGGTCACCAAACATATATACCACATTGATTTTCTTGCTCTGTACAATGAGGTTCTCAAGGAGGAATTCGTTCCAATCAACGTCTATCTGCGGATACCACAAATAATCGTTCACTTTTGAGGCAACAACATAGCCATTCACTTCAAGAAGATCATGTATGATACTATTTGCCTGCTCTATCACTTCATCTGTAATGCCAGTAAGCTCGCGACGCATCAGAGTAGTTCGATTAACTCGAATAAAATCTGGTGCAATCATCTGACATAAATATGCCGGAGCAACATAGTGGATACCGTTCTCGTCGCAAATATCAATTAGTTCCTCTATCTCAATGCTGTCATAGTCCTCGATATGCTGCAGGATAACGCTTCGATTCGAAATATCGCTGGCTCCAAGTTTCGCAATATAAGGGCGAGAAAAGCTAAACTCTTCTCTGAACATATAGTTCAAAGCAGCAAAGAGTTTATTGCGATCCTCAAAGTCATTGCGATACATGAATTCCGGGAATTGTTCAGCAACAGCATCATAAACAGATCTGATATTAACCGGAATTTCTTTACACGCCTCGCTTAAATAGCCACGAAGCATTTCATAATCTTCCGGCTGAATATCAAACTGCTCTGCGTGGATATAATAGCCATTCTCAATATTGAATACATTTGCGCTCCTGGACACGACTTGACCAAGTCCCGCCTCCCCAAGCGATGTAAATTCCGCGAGGATTTCTGACTTATGTACGATACCTCGGTCTGAAACAAATGATTCGAGTTCATCCACAAAAGTTACCGATTTGGTTTTGCGAACAAAATCTCTGCCTGTATTAAATTTACACCCATACTTCTTTAATGCGCCTTGAAGGAGAAATCTGTTCGTAATCTGTGTGCCCTCAAGCTTTTCCCTCAGCGCATCAAAGAGCTCACCATACGGAATAAGTGAACGCGGGGACGCCTCAATATAATCGCTTATAGTATCGATAACGCTTGGGTCCACAACCAAATAATCTGGGTGGATATACTTTCCTCGGTCGCAAAGTACACCAAGTCTACCGACATCAGCATCTATAGCTCTCGTAGTAATAGTTTTTGCACGTGTCCCGAAAAGTTCGACCATGTACTGCCTAAACCGATCTGCTTCAAAGTCATCTGCAATTTTGAAACCTGCCTGAAAGCGGTTTTTCAGAACATACTCACACATAAACACAACCGTAAGACGGCCTTTATGCAGGAAGTTTTCTGTTTGCTGATAAATGCTGTCAAAGACGTCATTCAACGCCTCTTTGGGGATCGAATTTTTTTCTGCCAGTTCTGCAATAGTGCTTTCCTTCTCCGAAGCCAGCATCACATCAGGTAGCGTTGTAAGAAGGGCTTCTATCGTCGAAAGCAGAGCAGACTCGCTCATATTTTTAGCATCATCCGTCTTGACTACGATAGCATCCAAAGCCTTGGAGTAGTAATAATGCTCATGTTCTTGATTGTGCTTTATGCAAGCCCAAAGAACAGTTGCAAATTCGTCCCCCAGCGTGTTCTTCAATTCATCAAAATGCAGAACATTATCTCCATTCCGCAATGCATAGACAAGCATAATGAGATCATATTTCTGCTTCTCATATACATCCCAGAAGGTCCTATGAACTTTGTTCTCTATTTGTCGAATGCGTTCGCGTGTTACACCATACAAGGAGCCTACTGCTTCAAGTGTTTCACCTTTAGACCTAAGCGTAAATACCTTTATTGCTCTCTCGTTTCTTCCGGCAAGAATGCTACGAATGTTCGCCGAGATAGAAGAAATAACCACGAAAACATCAAAGTTGAGCCATCCGAGAAACTTATTCGTATCAGACGTTAGCACAGCCATATTCTCTTCTTTTCTCAATTTCTCATAGAGAAGCGGAATATGCTCAACAGTCGTATCATCTGAACATTCAGACAAAAGATATGACAATTTTTCACCAGCCGTTGCAGAGTAAGCCCTGATAAACGGCATTGCCTTTAGCTGACGCATGGAATCTGGCAAGTGTCCGATTTTTCGGACCGCTTCATTCATAGCATTCCTATACTGAATATATGGTGTAGCAAACTCCATAAAGGCATTGCATATAGTGAGTGCATATTCTGGGTTTAGATATGCCGCAAGGCAAATATCTTCTCCTGCAATTCTTGAAGCATCTTTCAGCTTTTCAAAATCCCCCCTCTGTTTGTCACTGAAACCCTCATTTGAGTACTCATCACCCATTAGCATAGCTTCAAGTGTGCTTTTAAATGCAGGATCACGCTCTATCTGTTCATGTTTTGGAAAAAGATTGGAAGTAGCTGAGATAGTTGTCACATCTAAATTTGCAGGATCAGACACATAATCCTTAACTTTTTGTACTATCTCGTTGACCGACTTCACGCCCATGTTTTTAATAGCTTTTAGCTCGTCGGTGGTTCTGGCCAACACTTCAGCAATCGTCTTAATCTTTGCATTATTTAAGCAGTTTGTCGGACGAACACCTAAATTAAGTGCAATAATGCCTACATCTTCAAACCACGAAGGATTTACATCAAACAAGTATGCAAGGGTATATTCGCTGTCATCAGAATATCCAGTCGAACTCGAAGCTGTAGTTTCAGTCTCTGTTGATGTAACTACAATTTCTTCTGCCGTTCTATCAGCCGTTTCATTCTCGGTATCATTTTTCCTGTCAGAACAACCGGTCTCATCGAGAGCATCTTCTAAATTTTTTACAGGCTGTTCAATCGGCTGTATCCATGAAGGAGATTCTGTTTTAGATGGTGCTGACTGATCTTCAAGAGCGAAGTATCCACCCGCGTCAAAAGAATCTCCCTGCAACTCATTTTTTACGCTCTCCGAACTTTTCTGAACAGCGTCAACTTCAGTAGTCGCAGCAACAACTGGACTATCCAGCATTGCTCTTATCAATTTTATGTAGTCGCGTGATTGCCCGGAACTCGTTCTAAAAGCGACAAAATCAACATTCGTTAATTCCGAAATAAATATCTTCCCAGACGCGGAACAAAAGGAGAGAAAGTCCGAATATTCAGTTGTAATCACATCGGCTATTCTAACCCGATCCATGTCCATAATAATGCCTCCAATTAGTCTTCTTCGATTACTTCCATTAAATCTCCTATGTCACAGTGAAAGACTTTGCAGAGGTTAATCATTACTTCCATACTGACAGGGCGATCATTATTTAATTTTGTCATCGCATAGGAGCTTATTTCCGCAGCTTTTGATAAATCACTTTTTTTCATTTTGTTGTCCTTCATTAGTCTCCACAGCTTATCATAGCGAACCTTCATGTGATACCTCCATACAGCGCGGATTAGCCACACTATCTCGTTGGCACAAAAATACATTATATATATTACCATATTTCTACACGGTTTTCAATAGGTTTGATTGAATTACAGTGCAAGGTGAGAAAAGGTGCAGTGAAATAGCCGCACCTTTTCTTGTTAATAGTGCAGTTGCATGTGAGAAGCGCTTGTGATCTTTTATTCGATAACTATTTAGCAATGTTGATTATCGTTAGCCCATGATCAGAGGCATAATTGATGGTACAAAATGTGCCGTCTGTTTTTTCGGTAAGAAAATAAATACATCTCCTGCTATTTGTCTACAAGATAGCGATTGCGTTTTTGCATATAAGGCAAGCAAAAGCCTCTGCCGATACCCTATCCAGGTATCGGCAGAGGCTTTTCATATTCATTTACGGTTCAACCATCGTACCACTCATCCCACGCTTCGTCCTCGTCCTCATACCAATCTTGGTTATCTTCCCAGAGGTCTTCGGGGCTATCATACTCATCCCGGAGGCTTCCGGAAGTGTTGCTTCCACTGCCGTAATTGGAGGTCTGTCCTTTATTACTGCCTGACGGATAATACTGCGAGAAAGATTTCAGCATATACTCGCTGTCATCTTTCCACTGAGCGCACATCCCAGCAGCGATTATTTCTCCGTTTTCATCATACCAGTAAACATTGAAATACTTCTGGTTCTGCTCCAACTTTTCAAAGTTTTTGCAGTTCAGCCTCTTATCCGGTTCGCCGAGCGAAGTGTATTTCAAGCAGCTCACCGGCATCCCTTCTACGGGCAGTTTCCCGGAATACTTGTCTTTCAGACTTCGCTCCCGCTTCGCGGAATCCTCCGCAGCGATGCGTTGACGCTCGGCTTCCTCGGCGGCGTCTTTCTCCGCCTTGTAGCCCTTGACGCGGGTCTCCAGTGCGTCAACATCCTGCTGCCATCTCGTGTCATATTTCAGTGTGATGGTTGCTAACTCGTCTTGCCCGCCCATGTATTCCTTCTTGCCTTTGTACATATCGGCGTACTTACAGTAGACGGACAGCGATGCGGCATCCCGATAGCCGGAAAGCGAAGAGAAGTCCCGTTCGGCAGAAGTGTAATTGCCGCTTGACAACTCTTGAAGGGCGGCTTTGTAAGCTGCCGCTCTCTGCTGATTGCGGCTTGAGACGGAAATAGAGATACCAGCAATCACGGCTACTGCCAGAACTGCCGCGATGAGCTTTCCCAGCGAGAACGGCTTCTTTGACGGCACAGGTTTCTCTTCATCTTTTTCTGAAACAACAGGTTCGATGACTTGGGGTTCTGCTTTCGACTCTTCCGTCTTTGTTTCTGGCGCGGAAATCACGGGGATTTCTACACTTTCAGTCTTTTTCTTGGGCTGCTCCACGCGCTTTTGTGACTCCGGCGCGGCAACTTCCGTAGTCGGCGTGACTGCCGGAGCATCTATCGTGCGGATGACGGCCTTTGTCTGCTCCGGAGGCCAAGGCGCGACCATGCGCGTACAGTCCATAACGGCTTTTATCTGTCCCTGCCGCAGCACATCGTCTTTCCCAAACGGAAGCTCGACCCAATCTCCGACCTTGAGCGGCAAACCGCCGGTCAGATACGCATACGGACGGCGCGCTCCCTGCACCTGAACCGAGCAATAGTGATACACCGTACCGTCGTCAGGTTTTGCGTCTGCAATGGGCTTTGCGGTCGCGTGAGAATGCAGCTTTGTTGATCTGGAAGGCGGCGCTACGGTGAACACTCGTCTGAGCCGCTTTTCCCAGTTTTCTTCAAGGTAGGGATTCTTCAGCGCAAAATCAAGGCAATGCTGTCCTAATTTTTCTTGCCCGCAGTCACGACAGGCATTCAGAACATCAAGCTGTAATCTGCCTATGGATGCGCTCTCAAAAAGCTGTGATACAAACCTATCGTCGTTCAATGCGGTCAAAAGCAGCAGCACTTGATCATGGCTTGGAGAATCCAGCCAATCCCAATCCGGGAGAAGTTTTTCGGCAGTTTTAGCGTCGGTTTTCAGAGACGGCTCCGCGATGTCCAAAAGCCACCGCCACATCTGGATGCCCTTTGCCGTATTGCTTGCAAATACATCATCCAGAATGTCGTTCCACGACAATTCATCGAAATCCTCGGCGGTTTCATGCGGGACTTCCTCCGGATATTCGACCAAGAGGATTTCACGGCAAATATCCTCGTAATCCGGAAACTTGCCCTGCGCCAAGAGGCGTTCCGCGCGCTCTGCGTCCGGATGCAGCAGCACTTTGTTCTGCCAATGGGTGTTATAGGCTTCTTCCAGTGCATTTTGATAATCCTGCGCTTCGCCCATTTCCTCATCCTTTTTCCCGCCGAAGTAGGCATAGGCAGAGGATAATTCAGAGAGAAGATCAAACAAGCCGTCCGGATCGACGCGGTTATAGTAGTCTTCTACCGGGCGCGTCGAGAGTAATTCCGTCCAGAACGTGCCGCAGTCCGTTTCGGAAAGGGCTGCTTCTTCACAGAACAGAACGCCGCGTTTTGCATCACGCATGATCTCTTCTGCGTTTTCGCCCAGATTCAGGTCAGCGGTAGTAGTCAGGAAAGTCCGCAGTTCCTCCGCCTTCTTTTCGTCCGGCAAAGTCTCTGCATGATGGATTCCGACTGAGATGTGATGCAGCAACACTTTTCCGAGAAGCTGCGAGAGCAAAGCGTTTTTAGGCGCAATCTGATTCAATTCCTTTTTCAGATTGCTCCACGTTTCGGGTAGATCAACATGGTAGACAAAGGAAAGCGTCAACGTGATCTGTGCCGGTTGTTGTACCGGTGTCCCTCTTAAATTTCCGCTGTCGCCGCAATAATAGCACTCCCACCAATCTCCGTGCGTCGTTGCCGGATTTCCGCACCACGGACAGCGCATATTGGTCTCACCTCTTTTTATCGGAATTACTCAACGCCCAGTGCCTTATATACCGCGTCCTCTGCGCTCTGATAGAACACAAGATTGAAGCAGCCGATCAAATCTGCTGGGACAAGTCCGAGATCAGCCGCCGATGTGATCGGCAGCAGCACCTTCTTTGCACCACTATCAAGGCAGACCTGAAGCGCGTTTGCAAGCTCGTCCACCTTGAGCATGGTTCCCGCGATGCTGATCTCGCCCAGCACCGCAAGACTGCTGAGAGTCGGCTTTCCAAGCGCAATCGAGCAGAGTGCAACCAGCGTGGGAAGCGCAAGTTTCTCGGTCATGCCGATACCCTGTAAATCCTGATAGTTAATCATTAGAAAGGAATCGATAAGACCGCAATCGGAAAACAACCTTATCCTCTCTTTTCGTACTTCTCTCTCAGCTCGGCCAGAACTTGCTGATAGCTGGTCTGCCCGCTGGCGATTCGGTCAAGATTTCTGCGGGTATATTTGCTGATCGTCATACCCTCAGCAGCAAATGTCCCGCAGATGTTGCGGAGGTTACTCTTATGCTGTCGAGAATCGAATTCATTTTTTCTCTCCACAGTCTTCTTGGAAATCAGTCTTCCCATATCAATAATCCATCCAACAATTTAAACGTCAGATTGTGTGTTAGGTCGCAAGTTACACGCAAGTTAGTTTTAAGTTAGTATCAAGTCAGTTCCAAGTGGCGCACTACCACCCGGAAGCTCTTAAATATTTTTCAAATATTGGTGCGGTGTTTCTCTTTCGTTTTGCTGCGGAGTATTTGTATTTTTCCAGCAGTTCTGCAATATCCTATTCAGCTGCATTTAATTATACCACCGGCAAAATGGATGCTCAATATCATTCTGTAAACTGATTATCCCTAAGTTTCTCTTGGAAATATTCGTCTGAAGAAACTGTATTTTTCAAGCGAGAAATGCTCTCTTTTTTCTCTACAAATATTGCTTGATTTTATATCACTTTGGTGATACTATTTTTACAGTGATACTTAGGAGGATGCGGAGATGAATCAGAAAATTACCCTATATCATGGCTCCGAACAGATCGTCGAATCTCCAACCTTTGGGTTGGGTAAGCAGAACAATGACTTCGGGCTGGGCTTCTACTGCACGGAAAGCGAGGAACTCGCCAAAGAATGGGCTGTATCCTCTCTGCGTAACGGCTTCGTCAATCGTTACAGTCTTGATACAGAATACCTGAAAATTCTGAATCTGAACAGTCCAGACTATACAATTTTGAACTGGATTGCTGTTCTGGTAGCGCATCGTCTGTTTTCTATCAAAAGCCCAGCCGCACAGCGGGCAAAACGATATCTGATTGACAATTTCGGCGTCAACGTCAATGCCTACGACCTGATTATCGGATACCGTGCCGATGACTCCTATTTTGACTTTGCTGCGTCTTTCCTAAATAACGGAATTTCCGTACAGCAACTCGCAAACGCTATGCGACTTGGCAAGTTAGGCGAACAGATTGTCATCAAGTCTAAATACGCCTTTCCGCTGCTGCATTACGATGGATTTTCTATTGCGGAAAAGGAAAAATATTATGTTCGCCGCAAGGCTCGAAATGATGAAGCCGACCAACTTTATTCGGATATACTTGAAGAGGAAACAGATGGTCTGTATATCCTTGATATCATAAGAGGAGGCATCCAAAACGATGACCCACGCATACCAAGAAATCTATCTGAGTAACGCGCAGGCATTACTGGGCGATGCTTTTGATTATGCTATCAACGCGTGCGGAGTTGCCGGAGATAGCTTTATAAAGCTGTTTTCCGTCAGTTCCATCAGTAATCGGATTGAGAATGGTGAACCTTCATATCTTTTTGGGAAAAGCGGGATTGAAACTGCTGTTGATGTTCTCGTTGAGACTACGGGCAAAGCGCCGACCGCCAAGCCTCAAGCGAATTTCAGCCGTTCCAGAGAGTATTGGATCGGCTGGGCAGTCGCCTACTATCAATGGTTTTCCGGAAGAAAATTCAGTGATATTTTTAAGGTTCTTTCGTTTGAAGATTTGCAGCAGATGTATTCCCCCCTTCATGAAGCGGATGTCACTAAATTCGCTGATATTGTCGATGCTAAAGTGCGCGAATACTTCGCTGATACCAACCTCAAACGTATCCGCACGCTTTATGGCTGCACGCAGGCAGAGCTTGCCAAGCGAAGCAATGTCAGTCTTCGCTCAATTCAAATGTACGAACAGCGCAACAAGGACATTAACAAAGCCAGTGCGGAGACTGTTCTTAGCCTTGCAAAAATCCTCGGCTGCACGATGGAGGATCTTCTGGAAACGTAAGTCCGTAGCGAAAAGGGCAGTCTTTCCCTTAAAATACCACATGAATTACGGGAATGTAATAGCTGTTAAGGGAAAAACGTGATTCCTTTCAGAAGGGGCAACTGACATGGATAAAGAACGTATGGCAGAGTTGGAGAAAATCGAAGCCTATGGTGCCGAGAACGGCTGGGTTGCACCGATGACGGAGGAAGACAGAGAGTTCTTTGCATATTTTCGCTCGGTGTTTAAGCGCTACAATATTTCGCCCTCAAAGGCAGTATGATTTTGTGACACGAGTCGCGGAGAGTGAGTTTTATTTTCAGAGGGCAAATGCGTGAGTGTATTCTTTGTCTATAGCGATGCAAATTCTGCGCCGCCTATCCCTGCATAAAGGACTTGCACAACCTCCCCATCGGAGGTACAATGCGGCAAACCGGAGCGACTAATCATCTGTCCGCGTCACTCCGGCAAACCATGAAAAACCGCTTTCTGTCCCCTGTCACGAGGGTGTTCAGAAAGCGGTTTTTGACCACATGTTTGACTACAGACAGCCGTGGAGTGTGTGGAAACAGTGGAGCCAAGAGTTGCGAAGAGCGTCAATAATAAAGCAAAAACGGCTATAAAGCGTCGGAAAAAGTAGAAAAATTTTTATTCAAAAGTTTGGGAGCAAGATGTCGGGAGTTTGAGTCTCCCATCTCGGACCACAGCCCCTGAGATCGAATGATTTCAGGGGCTGTTTTCTTATTCTTTGTCTATTACGGTGCAAATTCTGCGGTATTTGCATTCATATTGAATTTTAAAGCAGTTTTTGGTAAAATGAATAAGCCAGAGGGTTGCTTATGCTTCGGTATGGTTCCTGTGTATACAGGGATTCTCTAACTAATTAATCTTCGTTCCTTTTGGAAGTCTGATTATTCGGACGATGTTGTATTTTGAAGCAATTCCTCTGGCTTTTATATCGAGGTGTTAAAATGGAACAATCATTAAAGGAGAAACTGGACAGGAATATTTGGATAACTCGAAAATGTCGAATTAATGCATCTGAAAGACTTTTATCCCACGCAAAATACATAGAAATATTAAATGTCTACTATTCAATTTTTGTTATAATCCTGTCGTTACTTTCTTTGACGGAGCAAGATAATTTTCTTTCAATCATTAGTTTAGCTTGTTCAATCGCACTTACGATTTCAATCATATATGCAAACTCAGCAGGCTATCGTGATCGGTCATCGTCGTTGAAGCAAAATTACATTGAGCTTCAATTGCTATTAGACCAACTTTCTTGTACGCGTGATGATGATACTGAATACATTATGAGCATCAGCGCCAAGTACGCAGATATTTTGAAAGCATCAGAGAACCACATACCAATTGACTTATATCGTCTAAAAGCCAATAGTACAGATTCGACTTTTACATTGTCTAACGTAGAAAAGTGCAATTACTACTGTCAGCTTATATGGGAACATATATGGAGAGCTAGATTAATTCTCTTACCTATTATCGCCGCAGGTCTTTATTTCTTTTTGAGGTGAAACATATGAATGCCGCTCGATATTTTCGCCGTTACTTTTCATCGAATCGACTTAAAAATATTTATTCTGATAAAATCAAATATCGAGCAACGGTTGGCATGGACAGAATAACACCAGCAGCTTTTGAAAACAAATTGGACGAAAACGTTCGATTGATTTCGCAAAAAGTGTTATCCGGGAAATACAAGTTTACTCGCTACCGAGAAGTATTGATTAGTAAGGGGCGCGGAAAAGAACCAAGAGTTATTTCAATTCCCACAATCCGAGACAAATTGGCCTTATCCGCTTACCATCAATTCTTGCAATCTTCTTTTGGCGCAACTATTCAAGAACCTCTTCTTCATACAATTGTAGGAGATATTACACAAGAAGTTTTGTCAGGGCGTTTCAACGGCTATGTAAAAATTGATATTACTCATTTTTATGCTTCGATTGACCATCGCCTATTATTAAAGAAAGTCAAAAAGAAAATTCGAAAAGCTGAGGCAATTCATTTCTTAGAAGAAGCCGTTTCTACAGAAACAATCGCACGAGTTGGCTCAGCCCCACAAAGAGGTAAGAATAATTGCGGTGTTCCAGAAGGTCTTTCTATCTCAAATATTTTAGCGGACATTTATCTATCTGATTTCAAGGAAAGAGTATGTTCTTCATATAATGTTTGCTTTTATCGATATGTTGATGATATCTTAATTCTTTGCAATTCATCAGAAGCAGGTGAAATTAAGAACTTCTGTGTAAAAACACTCAAAACCGATTATATTCTAGATGCAAATGAGAAGAAAACCATGTTTGGTGAAATTGTTAATGGTGTCCCTTTTCTAGGATATATGTTTTTTGACAGCAAAGTTGGAATTCGTCCTTCAGCGGAAGAAAAGCTAGAAGATTCCATCGAAGAATTATTTCGACTACGGAAAAAGCAAACTATTTCCCCACAAGTGTTTATTTGGCGACTAAATCTCAGAATCACGGGATGTATACTTGACTCCAAAAAATACGGATGGCTATTCTATTACTCTCAGCTTACGGATTTAAGCATCCTTTTCCACCTTGACTGGTTTGTTGGACACTTGTTTTCTCGCTATGGCTTTGATAGACCCAAAGATATCAAGAGATTTATACGGTCCTATCATGAGATTACAAAGAATATTAGCCGTTCAAGTTATATAATTAACGCAGACAGATATTCTTTTGAAGAAAAGGCTGAAATACTATCCGAAATATATAACCAAAGAAATTTCAATAAAAACGATGCCCGGACTGTAGATAGCTTGTTTAAGGCAACTATGTTCAAGGAAGTACAACGACTCGAATACGACATTCAAAATTTTTCTTAACTTCGAAGCAAAATGTTCTAACATTATTTTCCCATCGTATACACAAACAATTTTATAATCAATGGATGCGCAAGTAATTGGCTTTTGCCCCAATCACAAGACATGCCGTATAAAAGATGGCTCTATAACAGAAATTGAAAACTAATACATACCATAACATCTTTTAACCTGACTGATGTATATTGTCCGATTTGATATATCCCATGATTTTCATCTTCTCGTTCCAGTGTCTCTTTCATCATCCCATAGTGTTTCTTCACCGTATTCCGTGCCAGTCCGGTTCGTTTGGCGATGGTCAAGAACTCCGTGACCTCCGGGTGTAGGCGCATATAGTCCCACAGCTTGCGCTGTTTCTTGATAAGGTAAAATAAGGGACCTGTTGACAAACATAAAAATTCAGCTGAAACCCATCGTGGCCCCAGCAGAATAATAAATTGGGAGATAGCGAAAG
>PPYF01027085.1_pt1 | contig 31893 bp, 27 predicted proteins | sample 1559871 | NCBI WGS metagenome assembly PPYF01 (sample SAMN08240021, study PRJNA423297) | Human gut metagenome, whole genome shotgun sequencing project.
GAATATCCTTTATTTATATGAATACATATTGAATTATATCCTGAAATCAACCAGCGGCTACAGATTCTTTCAATAATTTTTATGAAAAAAATAGCCGAAAAGTTTGGTGATTTCAAAAGAAAGCAGTAATTTTGCAACGTCAAAAACGAAATGACCCACTGATCCGGAAGAGTCCGGATGCAGAATTTAAAATTGCCTTGTGGTGTAATGGTAGCACACCGGATTCTGGTTCCGTTTGTGAGAGTTCGAGTCTTTCCAAGGCAACAAATTTTAGCTGGACACTGCCTTGTGGTGTAATGGTAGCACACCGGATTCTGGTTCCGTTTGTGAGAGTTCGAGTCTTTCCAAGGCAACTGCGACGACTGATGAAGTACTTCATCAGTCGTTTTTTATTGCCACTACTTGCAGTTAACAAATTCAACAGCCCTTGCTCAACCTTTTCCGACGGTGTTTGTTATAAATTCGTAAGACGAATCATTATAATTAAAAATTATCTCGATTCGTGTCTAAGGGTTAATCTCAAATTATGTGATCCAAAAAAATATATTAGGCAGGAAAGGCCCAAACATACCAACGACTCTACCCTGACCAAATTATTTTTCAGGTCTCTAAACATCTAATCTATCATACAATGCATTTTACCCCGAAAGAACAAGACAAATTGACTCTGCTGATGGTCGGGCTCATCGCAGAACGTCGCCTGAAGAAAGGCTTGAAGCTCAATTATCCCGAAGCCGTGGCTTACATCACAAGTGCGGCTCTTGAAGGTGCCCGCGAAGGTAAGACTGTCGAAGAGGTCATGCACGACGCAGCCAACGTTCTTACCAAAGACCAAGTCATGGAGGGGGTGGCCGATATGATCTCCCTTCTGCAGGTGGAGGCTGTATTCACCGATGGCTCACGCCTTGTTAGCATTCATCAACCGATTAAGTAACCTAATTATTTCGTTTGCACCATGGATCAGACAAAGAATCCTCCCGTAGAGGAATACTCCACTCCCAACGGCGTATTCTCCGGACAACCGGATATCGCCTATCCCAATCAACCGGGGTTCCAGCCAAAGCAGTATGTGCCGGTAGGCGGCGTGATACTCAGCGATTCGCCAATTGAATACAACACCGACAGACGCACTGTCAAACTTACAGTAAGAAATACTGGCGACCGCCCGATTCAGATCGGAAGCCATTTCCATTTCTTTGAGGTCAACAGATATATGGAGTTCGACCGCCAGAAAGCTTTCGGATGTCATCTCAACATACCGGCCACGACTGCTATTCGTTTCGAACCCGGCGAAGAAAAAGAGGTTGAACTCGTTAGATTCGGCGGAAAGAGACGTGTGATCGGCTTCAACGATCTCGTAAACGGATACACCGGTTACGAAGACACTCCCTCATTCTATCCCAAATATACGGAAGCTGTGCGTAGAATGGAGGAATATGGCTTTAAATCAGCTTCTGAGACTGACGAGGAGTCTGAATACTCCCAGGATCAAATTAAAAAATAACAGACCTCTCAAGTTATGGCTACAATATCAAGACAAGAATATAACAATCTCTTCGGCCCCACTGTGGGCGATAAGATTCGTCTCGGCAACACCGACTTATATGTCGAGATTGAGAAAGACCTCCGCAATTATGGCGATGAACTGGTCTATGGCGGTGGAAAGACACTCCGCGACGGCATGGGCCTGGCCAATGAATGTTCTGAGAAACAGGGAAGTCTCGATTTGGTGATCACCAACGTTACCATCATCGATCCCGTGCTCGGAGTCGTAAAAGCCGATGTAGGTGTAAAAGATGGCAAAATCGCCGGGATCGGTAAAGCTGGCAACCCAAATGTCATGGACGGTGTGTCGCCTGACCTGGTCACCGGGCCTTCTACAGATGCGATCTCTGGAGAGCATATGATCCTTACAGCCGCCGGTATCGACGGACACGTACATTTCTGCTGCCCACAGCAGGCTGAGAATTGCCTGTCCAACGGAATTACAACACTTATCGGCGGCGGCATCGGACCCACAGACGGCACAAACGGCACCACAATCACTTCCGGAGCATGGAACCTGAAAGAGATGCTCAAGGCTGCGGAGAGTCTGCCTATCAATGTCGGTTTCCTCGCAAAAGGCAACTGCTCTATCGTTCCCAATCTTAACGAACAGATTGAAGACGGCGCATGCGGATTTAAGATTCATGAAGACTGGGGAACAACCCCTGCAGCCATACGTAGTGTGATGGAATCGGCCGATCTTTATGATGTCCAGGTAGCGATCCATACCGATACACTAAATGAGGGTGGTTATGTGGAAGACTCCATAGCCGCTATCGACGGAAGGACAATACATACCTACCACACCGAAGGCGCCGGCGGTGGCCATGCCCCTGATCTTCTCAAGATGGCGTCAATGTCTAATGTACTCCCCTCCTCTACCAACCCGACGCTTCCTTTCGGCATCAACTCCCAAGCCGAACTCTTCGATATGATCATGGTATGCCACAACCTCAACCCGAAAATCCCGTCGGATGTAGCGTTTGCTGAAAGCCGTGTGCGTCCCGAGACACAATCGGCTGAAAATATATTCCATGATCTTGGAATTATATCGATGGTCACTTCCGACTCCCAGGCAATGGGTCGTGTGGGTGAATCATTCATGAGGACTTTCCAGATGGCATCATACATGAAGAGCGCCCGAGGAAAACTCAAGGAAGACGCTGAGGGCAATGATAATTTCCGAGTACTGCGCTACTTGGCACAGATCACCCTCAACCCGGCAATATGCTACGGCATCAGCGATGTGCTCGGTTCAATAGAAAAGGGCAAGATGGCCGATCTCGTACTTTGGGAACCCGCATTCTTCGGTGTCAAGCCGCAGCTCGTGATAAAAGGAGGCCTGATAAACTGGGCCAACATGGGCGATCCCAACTCATCACTCGTGACACCACAGCCAAAGATTATGCGCCCGATGTATGGTGCCTATCATTCTGCGATGGAATCGACAAGGATGACTTTCGTTTCCCGTGCCTCGTACGATGCCGGCATAAAGGAAAGACTCGGACTTGAGTCGATCATCTACCCCGTGCATGGTGTGCGTCAGCTGTCAAAAGCCGATATGGTTCGCAACACGGCTACTCCGCGCATCGAAGTCAACCCCGAGACATTCGAGGTGACTGTCGACGGCTACAAGGCTTATGTGGCCCCCGCCAAGGAACTTCCGCTCGCTCAATTATATTGGTTCAGCTGATGATCTTTATCACAATCAAATATTACTGAAAATGCAGGAGGAGACATCAGTCTCCCCCTGCTGAATTATTATCAAGCGTTATGAAAATCTACAACGAAATAATCGGCAACCTCAACGCATCTCCCGAATGGAAGACAAAACTCGAAGACGCCGATATAGACTATATCTTCCTCGACCAGTGGACTGCCCAGAAATCACGGTTCCTCGGCAAAGGTGTCAGTGGCGAAGAATATCCGATCGCCCTTGCCCGCCACACCCAGATTGTCGATGGCGACATAATCTCTTTCGATCCTGCGACACGAAAGGCTGCTGTTCTAAGGATAGAATTAAGCCCAGTGCTCGTCATCGACATGTCTGGTCTTTCCGACAAAGACCCCGAGACAATTATTCGCATATCCGTAGAACTTGGACATGCTATCGGCAACCAGCATTGGCCGGCAGTGGTGAAGGGAACGAAAGTATATGTGCCGCTTACCGTCGACCGCAAAGTCATGCTTTCTGTCATGGAGACTCATCATATCGAAGGTATTACCTATGAGTTCCAGAAAGGTCTTGAGATAATACCTTATCTTGCTCCCCATGAGATCAGAAGGCTCTTCGGAGGTGCCGGTCAGGAAAGTCACACTCATGATCATGGCCACATAGTCCATGCACACGACCATGAGCACGACCATGAGCACGGACACGATCATGGACATACTCACCCCCACTGTCACTGCTGACACGGCATTCCACTAAACGCACACCTTTTAATTCATTCACCGATATGGATGAGCACAGCAAGATGATAGCCGTGATGAGGCTTCTGCAATTCACGGATTCCACTTTCCCGGTAGGCACATTCTCTTTCTCAAATGGTCTTGAGACAGCAGCCTTTGAGAACATTGTGACAGATGCGGCAAGTCTTGAGGCATTCGCAGCCTCGCAGTCGCGACAGGCTGCCTTCAGCGATGGCGTGGCGGCCCTTCTCACCCATCGTGCTTTCCTTGCCGGCGACTATGATACCTGCCGACACATGGACAGGTTTCTGATCATGTTCAAGATGAATTCGGAGGCAAGGCTGATGATCCAGAGAATGGGTAAAAAGCTCGCCGAACTGGCCGTGAGGCTTTTCGACAGCGATCTGATCGCACACTGGCTTGATGAAATCAAGAGCGGAGACACCCCGGGCACTTACCCTGTAGCACAGGGTATGGTGTTTGCGGCAGCCGGCATTCATGAAAAAGAACTTTTCTGCTCCCACCAATACGGCATCATCAACATGGTGCTCAGTGCCGCTCTGAGATGTGTCCGCGTGTCACACTACGACACACAGCTTATTCTTGAACGCCTCTCATCTGAGATTCCCGGACTGTATGAGGAAGCCTCCCGGATGAAGCAGGAAGACATGAATGCGTTCTTCCCCCAACTCGACATTCTGGCATCACTCCATGAAAAAGGGAACATGAGGATGTTTATGAATTAAATAAACTTTTCCTCTCTCCTGCACCAACAAGTATTAATCCACATCAGTCCGCATACGTATTAACACATGCGGCCGACAAAAACATAGATATATGTCTCAGACCTGTAGAATAGGCATCGGCGGCCCGGTGGGATCCGGTAAAACCGCCCTGATAGAAGCAATTACCCCCCGACTTCTTGAGCTCGGACAGAAAGTGCTTATAATCACCAACGACATAGTTACCACCGAAGACGCCAAACACGTAAGAAAGACTCTCAAAGGGATCCTTCTTGAAGACAAGATAATCGGTGTGGAGACAGGAGCCTGCCCCCATACTGCCGTAAGAGAAGACCCTTCGATGAATATTGCGGCTGTAGAGGAAATGGAGGCCAAATTCCCTGATACCGACATTGTGCTGATTGAGAGCGGCGGCGATAATCTCACTCTCACATTCTCACCGGCCCTTGTGGATTTCTTCATCTACGTTATCGACGTAGCCGCCGGCGACAAGATTCCGAGGAAAGACGGCCCGGGAATATCACAGAGTGATATCCTTGTGATCAACAAGACTGATCTCGCGCCATATGTGCACGCTGATCTCGGAGTCATGGACCACGACTCACGCCTGATGCGTCCCGGCAAACCCTTCGTTTTCACGAACTGCATGACCGGGGAGGGTATCGATGAACTCGTGGATCTTATCTTTAAGATGGCACTCTTCGATAAAGCCGATAAGAAATAATGTGCCGCTTGGCCGAATTCGTTTATAATAAAGGCTGAGACACGCCGACGGTGTGTCTCAGCCAAAATTCAATTCAAGCGTATGATAGAACAGAAAAGGGAAAAGACTTTGGCTCCGGAAGTAGATTTCTCCTCCGCCCGAGAGATGGCACGCTTCCTCACGGAGCCCGAGGCCATGTATGTCGGAGCCCCCGGTAAACACGGCTACCTGCGTCTCGGATTTGAACTCGACAAGGATGGGAAAAGCATTCTCCGCGATCTCGACAGACGCCATCCGCTGATTGTGCAGCAGGAACTTTATTTTGATGAGGAGATGCCCGAGATGCCATGCGTTTACATCCTCTCGTCTGGCGGACCCAATGTCGACGGCGACCGCTATCGTCAGGATATTACCGTGAAGAAAGACGCTTTCGCTTTCGTCTCCACAGGCGCTGCCACAAAGCTCGCCGAAATGAAATACAACTATTCGGGCCTTGTGCAGAATATTGTGCTTGAAGACAACGCATATCTTGAATTCATGCCTGAACCAGTCATCCCCTGCCGACACACACGTTTCATCTCCGACACTCGTCTAAGAGTGGCTGAGTCTGCGACTGTATTCTACTCTGAGATTTTCATGCCGGGAAGGAAATACTATAAGGATGGTGAGCTCTTCCAGTATGACATTCTCTCTGTGTGCAGTCATTGTGAGCGCCCTGACGGCCGTAAGCTTTTCAGGGAAAAATTTGTCATAGATCCTGCGATATGTAATCCCCGCGAACTCGGGGTGATGGGTAATTTCGATGTGTTTTCCAATGTCATAGTCGTCACTCCCAAAGATAAGGCTGATGAGATATATGCCCGTACGGAAGCTTTTATCGACCGGGCCAAAGGAATTGCTGCAGGAATTACAAGATTGCCTAATGACGCAGGTCTCCTCTACAAAGTGCTCGGAATGGAACCCGGACCGGTCAAGAAACTTGTAAGGGCATTCTGCAGTACTGTGCGCGAGGTGGTCAAAGGTCACCCGGTCCCCGAAGAATTTCCTTGGAGATAACTATTTTCATTGTAAATCCTGACTTCGACATTCTTACGCTAAAAGAAGTGCCGAAGTCAGGAAAAACATGCCATGAGTCGGCCAATACAAAAGCCCGGAAACAACTACCCGATAAAAATGCTTATCAAAATATTAATATAAAGGCCCGACTTCCGATTTTTTTTATAATTTTGCGGGGAATAAGTTAATCTTTCATCAGCGTCTATGAAATTATTCTCCACCATGATACGATTCCTGTTTGCGTTGGTCATATCGCTTTCTTTCAGCTTTAACCTTTATTCCAACAACTCTTCCTCTTTAAGCTCTCCAGATCTCTATTCAGGCGTGGATCACGATCTCGCACGCCAACGGAAAGCTAAAATAGATTCTATTGAATATCACATTTCATTTAAAATTCCGGCTGAATCCGATTCGCCTGTGACGGGGATAGAATTGATTTCGTTTTCTTATAAACCTGAACTCGATGGAGAGTTCCTTCTCGATTTTAAAGCCGGCCCTGATCAAGTGAAATCTTTGGGTATTAACGGAATTTCAATATCACCTGCCGTAAAGGGAGACCATATCGCATTTCCTGACAGTATCCTGAAACCCGGTCACAATGAAATTTCAGTTGATTTTATTGCGGGCAACAGAGCGCTCAACAGAAGGGACGGTTTTCTATACACTCTTTTTGTTCCCGACAGGGCGCGTACATGTTTCCCATGTTTCGATCAACCCGATCTGAAAGCGGCATTCAATCTTCAATTGGATATCCCTGACAACTGGGTCGGGGTCAGCAACACCTCAGTTGTGTCGGAATCATCCACTGATAATGGGAGAAAGGTCTTGACTTTCAAGGCAACAGAACCACTAAGCACTTATCTTTTCGCATTTGCGGCGGGAGAGTTCAAGAGGGAAGATTTCAAATGTGGTGACCGCAGTTTCGGAATATACTACAGGGAAACAGATCGAGCCCGTATAGCTCAACTACCAGATATAGCTGCGGATGTTGCAGCTTCTCTCCAATGGCTTGAAGAATATACCGGAATAACTTACCCCTTCGCCAAATATGATCTCGTGATAATACCGGGATTCCAGTTTGGCGGCATGGAACATACGGGAGCCACTTTTTATTCTGATCGCCGGATGTTTCTCCCATCAAATGCCACTCCCGACGACAGACTATCACGCACTTCCCTGATTGCTCATGAGACAACACACATGTGGTTTGGAGATTATCTAACCATGCGGTGGTTCAATGATGTATGGACAAAAGAGGTATTTGCAAACTATTATGCCGCTGCAATCACACGCCAACTTTTGCCGGAATTTGATCACGACCTTGTGTGGCTGCGCACATACGTGGGGGCGGCTATGCATGAGGACCGTACAACCGGCGCGACCTCAATCCGTCAGACTCTCGGAAATCTACAAGATGCCGGACTCGTATATAATGACATCATCTATAATAAGGCTCCGGTCATGATGACAAAGCTTGCGGAAATCATGGGGAAAGACTGTTTCCGTAATGCCATAAGGGAGTATCTGGATTCCTATGGCTATGGCAATGCCTCATGGGATGATCTCGTGGAAATTTTGACTCGCCATGCCTCTTCATCAGCATCAGACTTCTGCGAATCATGGGTTGACAGACCGGGACTGCCTGAGATTTCATTCTCAATCGTCGAAGATAAATTAGTATGCCGTCAGAAAGACAGAAGAGGGAGCGAGACTATCTGGCCCCAGAGATTTAAAGTCATGCTTTATGACGGAGTTTTACGGCAGCAAAATGAAGTGGCTTTTTCTTCTGGCAGCAAAGAGATAAGGATTCCTTTGGGAAAAGGATTTAAAAATCTTCCGGCAGTCAAAATCATACCTAATTCTGACGGACGTGGCTATGGGATTTTTACATTATCACAAAAAGATGCTGAAAATATCATTGATTGTCTTAAAACAGGGGAACCGGCATTAACGCCTGCAGGCTACACGGCACAGATAATGAACCTTCAGGAAAATGCTCTTGCCGGAAACATAGATGCTTCTTATTGGGCATTATCCATGGTTGCGATGTCTGCCAAGGAATCAGATCCTATACTCGGCGCAATGTTTGCCAATTATCTGTCACAACTTCTGCCGGATATAGAAAACACTGACTCAATCGAACACGATCTGTTTGAAATTGCTCTGAATCATAAAGTCTCTTCATCGGCAACTCAATTATTGCGGACTTTATACTCTGTGGGTAAATCAACAGAGGTCACTGATTCTCTTTTCTCTCTTTGGAAAAATGCCGATTCTCCATTGCTTAGCGAGCGGGATTTCACCGACATGGCGTATCAACTCGCTTTAAGGCTTCCACAACACGCAGACAGCATTCTCTCCATGCAGCTTGCACGCATATCAAATCCCGATCGCCGGAAAGAATTTGAATTTATAAAAAGAGCTGTGGCGCCCATGGCTTCCGACAGATTGGATTTTTTCAACGACCTCCTTAAAGCGGAGAATAGATTGGTAGAACCATATGTGGAGAAGGCGTTGGCCTTATTATGTCATAATCTCAGAGGTGATGAGGCAGCGATATATATTGCCCCGGCATTGCGGATTCTTCCTGAAATACAAGCAACCGGCGATATCTTCTTTCCCGCGTCATGGTGCCGGAATCTTCTTGCCGGACAACGTTCCGGAAAGGCAAGGAAAGCAGTGATAAGTTTCCTTGACTCAAATCCCGACATAAAACCTATGATGAAAAGCAAGATTCTAATTGCCGCTTACCGTTTACTCAAAAATTAAAAAATTTTTCTACAAGGGGGTAGGTTTTTGCGAAGTGAAGTGTCTATGTAATGTATGACAAGAAGAAACGATGACATAGAACTTCTGTTCAAAGCAAATTATACCCGGATGCATCGACTGGCCGTCGCCCTTCTCCACGACAGCAACGAGGCAAGCGATGTCGTACATGAGGTATTTTCTGCTTTAATCCGTGAGGATGTGACCGGAACCACCCCGGGCTATCTGCTGGCTGCGGTACGCAACCGGTGCATGAATATTATCCGGAAAGCCGACACACGCCGAAGGTTAACGGAGCTCTATCTGCTCCCCGGCGTTATCGATAACTCCGACAATTGGCCACCGGAGGAGATATTTACTCACATCAACGAGATTATTTCCGAAAAACTCACCACACAATGCCGGCGCGTGGTAAAACTCCGTTTTTCCTCCGGATTGAAATATTCAGAAATTTCAGCACGGTTAGGAATCAGCGAAGTGACAGTCTATCGCCATCTTTCAAATGCCATTGAGATCATCCGCAAAAACTTACCTTTTTATGAATAAATATGACCTTGTACTCGACATTATCGAGCATCCCGACAAATACTCGGATGAAGCGATAGCCGACATTTTATCCAACGAGGAGACAGCAAGGATATATGAGGCTATCGCTCTCACATCATCGTCAGTGAAATCAAATGATGACAATCCCGATGTCGGGAAAGAATGGATACGTTTCAAAAAACAAAACAACCTTATCGGAATAAGACAACCCTTTAAATCGGGAATACGAGCCGCATCGTTAGGATTTCTCATAGTGTCCTCTTTGGCCGCATTAGCCTTAGGGATAGGCGTAAGCATCGGGGTTATCGGCAACAAATCTCACGATATGCCGAAAAGGAATGAAATCAAGAAGGAATATCCCCTAAACGCTTTAGGCCAGGATGCAGGGCCCACAGCTCTTAACGATTCTACCATGGTAAAGACCACATCAATACTTTACGAAAACGCATATTTACGCGAGATTCTCGATGAAGTATGCAAGGCTTATAATTCTCCCGTGAAATACGAAAACGGCAACGCACCGAAACTGCGGTTGTATTTCCGTCTGGATACTTCAGCATCTTTGCAAGAGACTATAGACCGTCTTAATATGTTCGACAGTTTTGATATCTCTCTTGAAGGAGACACGATCAGAGTAAAATAACTATATCGCCCACACAATGAAACTTCTTTTTATCACCATATCTCTACTGATGCTGAATCCTACGGCATTTGCAGACACGTTCAGCTATCAGTTTCACAATACTCCCCTGCCAAAAGCCCTGATAACCATCAATCACGATCATCCTGAGCTTGACCTGAGCTTCGTGCACGATGAACTCGACCACTATTTCACGAATGCAACCATACATACCGACAATCCCCTCACAGCATTACGACTGGCTGTAGGCAACAATCCTGTAAAAGTCATAAAACATAGAAGCAGTTTTATCCTGAAACCATTACCACAGCGAGTGTATACTGGGAGTGTAAATGGTAGCGACAGCCTTCCATTGCCATATGCCATAGTGTCACTTCTCTCTCCCGATTCAACCGTCGTTATTTCCACACAAACCAATGGCGAAGGAAAATTCCGTATTGCCAGCAGAATGCCGTGTCGTTGGTTAAGTGCCTATTACATGAGTTATTCTCCAAAAGTTGTAAGGCTTGCGGGAAATGATATAGGTGATATTATTCTTACCCCTGCCCCAAAAGAACTTAAGCAAGTACTTGTGGAATCTTCTCCAAGCATCATCAATTCAAATTCAGAGACATTCTTCCCTACCTCCAAGGAGAAGAAAAGCGCAACCGGGGCGTTCGACCTCCTGAAACGTCTGGCCATTCCCCAGATACTTTTCAGTAAGTCAGGTAAAATTACAACCGTGTCGGGTGAAGAGGTCAGCATCTTTATAAACCATATGGAAGCCTCAGAGGGAGAACTGGAAGGAATGAGAACAACTGATGTGCGGAAAATTGAATTCTTTCATACCTCCGACGACCCACGTTTCCTCGGAAAACGTAATGTTGTGAACTTCATTATCCAGGAATACGCATATGGAGGATACACCAAACTATCGGCCAGCGATAACTTTCTAACCGGTCTTAGCAACAAAGAGTCTGCCTATTCGAAATTTGCATACCGCCGTATGACTTACGATCTCTTCGCCTCCGTCTACAATAACGACAACCGACATGACGGTGGATTCTATCGAAAAGAGATATTCAATTTACCGCCCGAGGCTGGAGGGACAGTTACAAGTGAACAGGCAACTGAAAAGACACGCAAAATAGCGAACAGTGTGCCTGTCACATTCCGGGCCTCTTATCAGAGCGATAAATTCAATATGAACCATCTTGTAGGTTTTGTATTTGAGAATAATCCAAAAATAAATGAATCCGGAAAACTTTCATTTACTCCCGCCAACTCATCACAATATAAATATTCAAACAAGGACTCCTATGTACAGCGGAATTTCAATTACAGAGGAGCACTGAATTTCTTTTTCCCTCGCGGGTTCTCCTTGAACCTACGGCCGGTAGCCACTTATTTCACCACAGATTCACACCATAGTTATATGTCGACAGTATTAACCGACGCAATAGTGACCGATGCTTCACAGACAGACTATACCGCCGGCATTATGGCGTATATCAACAAAAGTTTCGCGCGTAATTCGCTAAGTCTTAGCCTATCATATGATTATTGGCATGCTAAGGTAGATTATTCGGGAAGCGTGCCTGACGTAGACAGATTCACCCAGAAAAACATGTTTTCACATCTCAGTTATCAATACAGGGGAAATTCTTTCAACCTATATTTAGACGGTGGCATAAACATTCAGGATGTCACCATCGACGGGATATCCACGTCAAAGGTGATTCCGCAGGCCACAGTTTCGACAGGCTGGAGCATTAATCAGAAGAACTCACTAAATTTCAACTTTATAATGGGGAACAGGCCTATGGATAATTCCCATAAAAGCCCTAATACTTTCAGGGAGAACGAACTGATGTATTATCAAGGCAATCCGTTGCTGAAAGATGCCACCGCACTGCAAGGTATTGTATCCTACAGTTGGCGCCCATCAAACATATTCAGTATCTCCTCGTATGTAAACACTTTCCTCATACACAAACGTGAAGTGCCCGTCTACCATCTTTATGATGACGGCCGCGCCGTGATCAGGACTTATTGGAACTCCGGCAACTATTTCCACGTATTTGTAGGCTCCACTTTTACGGCAAGGCTTTTATCCCGTGATCTCCAACTCTCATGCCGTCCTTTTTTCGGAAGGATGCAAAGCACAGGATTCTATCATCTCACCCGTCATAATTTTGGAGTAGAGGCTTCCGCTTATTATTATATTGGTGACTTTAATTTCTCTGTCAACTATCAGACAGGTGATAAAACATTGTCAACCAACTCAGGAGAGTTCTACACCTACCCTTCGAACCTAATTCTTTCCGCAGGCTGGAGCAATGGCACATGGAACGTGTCGGGATCCATCTTCAATCCATTCCGCTGGAACTGGCATTTGGCAAGTGGCGAGATGCAGTCTCCATACTATAGCTTCACAGGAGATTACTCACACACCAACTATCACGCGCAATTCGGACTAAGAGTCTCTTACACATTCGGCTACGGCAAAAAAGTGGAGCGCGGCAAAAATGAGATAGGTGAACAGCAGCCAGGATCTTCAGCCATTCTCAAATAACATTACTCAGATGCATATTCGGAAGTGCCAGTCCTCTTCACCTTACTGACTTAATCTGGTGAAGAAAGCCCGGTACAATTTGCGATGGAGGCGCCAGTCATGACATTTATGACGGGCGCCTCCATCGTGATCCGAACCGCTTATGCTATGGGGGTCGGATCAGAAAGCGGTTTATGGTCGATTATCACCTTCTTATAGTATGCGAGCAGAAGAGTCGTCATCGGAAGCGCTATGATCATGCCTATTATTCCCAGAAGAGTGCCCCATATGGAAAGAGAAAGTAGTATGATCGCAGGATTGAGCCCGAGCGATTTTCCCATTATCTTAGGCGTGAGCACATAATCGCATATGCATTGACTCACAACATACACAAGCCCACATTCCAGCACCTGGCTCCAGAATTCCACATGTCCGTCCATAGAGTCTATGAAGCAAATGGCTGTGACAGGAATCAGCGTCACATACTGGAAATACGGTATCATATATAAGATACCTACCAGCATGCCCATGACTATTGCCATCGGTATGCCGACTATAGAGAATCCTATGCAATAGAACACTGCAGCACATGTCGCGATCAAAAGCTGACTGCGGAAATATCGGTTCATGCTGTCTTTTATATCCTTGGCAATCTGAAACACACTCGCCTTATATTTCTGCGGCACAAGAAGCCGGAATCCCTCCCCCATCTTGTCGTAATCAAGAAGAATGAAGATGATGTATATGAATGTGAGCAGCCATTCCAACACATGGAGAAGGTATTCTATAGAGACACTTATTATGCTCTCCCCTTTGGCAAGAAGCATTTTGTTGTCGGTGAGCTGCTTCACAAGTTCTGAGAAATCAAATTTGTTCTTTACGTAGACCGAAAGACTCTCAGGCATAAATGGCAGATCAATACTTTTGCCATTGAATTTATGTATCATGTCGCCCATGCTGTGGATCTCGTCCATTATAGGGGGAATCATGAAATATAATAAAGCCCCGATCAGCACCGTACAGTCGAGAAGAGTCACGAGCACCGCCAATCCTCTGGTCTTCATCTTCAGCAGACGCTGATTGAACTCCACGAAAGGTTCCATTATATATGACAACAGACATGCCAATGCGAATGGCAGCAGAACATTATAAAGAAGTCCGGTCAGCCATATTACCGCCGCTGTGATCGCAAGGGCTATAACCATGCGGACAACCCGATCGAACGTGAATGGTTTTGACATAGGTGTGGAAGTTTTTGGGTGTGATATCCATTGTTATAACGGATGCCGCCCTCAGAAAGTTGAAACATCAAAAACACTGCTTCCATTTTTGTCATTACGTCTGAATTGAGTAATTTTGTGAGTCCGCAATTACAAATCCTTTCGCAAGGGTTGATGCAGACATCAGATTATTAAATTACACAATTGATATGCAAGACTATATTTCACTTAGAATAGACGCGACACCATGCAATGAGACTATAACCGATCTTCTTGCTGCATTTCTCGGAGATATAGGGTTTGAGTCTTTCTCCCCCGATTCGGAAGGCCTGACAGCTTTTATACGGGCTGAGGATTTCGACAGGGATAAGGTGGATGAAACCCTTGGTGACTTCCCGATGGAGACTTCCATGAGAATATCGGAAGAATTCGTCAAGGGGCGCGACTGGAACGAGGAATGGGAGAAAAACTATTTCAAGCCTATTGTCGTTGGAGACGAATGCGTGGTGCACTCCTCTTTTCATAAGGATGTTCCCCACGCTCGCTACGACATAGTGATCGATCCCAAGATGGCATTCGGTACAGGCCACCATTCCACGACAAGCCAGATGATGCGCCACATCCTCGACACTGACATGGACGGGGCATCTGTAATCGATATGGGCACCGGCACGGGCATCCTCGCCATTCTCTGCGCCATGAAAGGCGCAGCAGAGGTGACAGGCATTGAGATCGATCCATTCGCATGGGAAAATGCTGTCGAGAATGTCAGGCTGAACGGAGTAAAGGCAGAGATGCTATGCGGGGATGCATCCCTTCTCAGCAATCTCCGACAATGCGATATCCTTCTGGCCAATATCAACAGAAACATCATCACATCCGATATCGCGAGCTATGCCGGAGCCTTGAAAAAAGGTGGTCTCATGTTTCTAAGTGGCTTCTACGATAAAGACATACCGGTCGTGTGCGAAAATGCGGAGAGACATGGATTGAGCATGACAGGAAAACTTGTCGACAACGATTGGGCGGCAATCCGACTTGTTAAAACAGATTAACATATAACTCATTTTATTGCGTGTTATTGTTGCATTATCTTTTTTTAACAAAATAATTTTGCCATTAATTTGGCTGCGGCACGGAATTTGACTACTTTTGTAATGAAAACCAAGCGAATTGACCGTAAACCAACCAAAACTGCCTATCGACGGACTCTTCTAAACGATTAAAGACAAGACAGAATGGCAAAACTTTTAAGCATGACCGACGAACGACTGGTCAAAGCTTATGCGCAAGGATGCAATGAAGCTTTTGATACCCTCCTGAAAAGACATCAGGACCGTATCTACAACTATATCCTGAGAATAATCAAAAACGAGGATGTCGCCAACGATATCTTTCAGGAGACTTTTGTAAAGGCAATCCTCACAATAAAACAAGGGAGATACACTGAAAACGGCAAATTCCCGGCATGGATTTCCCGTATCGCCCATAATCTTATTATCGATTATTACCGGCAGGAAAAGACCGAGAATATTCAGAGCGCTGATATCGACGATGTGAATCTTCTCAACAGAAAAGAGCTATGCGAGGATACAATAGAAGACCTGATGATCTCCGATCAGATACGTCAAGACGTGAAATACCTCATCAAGGAGCTCCCCAAACTCCAGCGCGAAGTGCTTACGATGAGATATTACCAGAACCTGTCGTTCAAAGAGATAGCTGAAATTACCGGAGTAAGCATAAACACTGCCCTCGGAAGGATGAGATATGCCATACTTAATCTCCGCAGAATAGCTTCAGAGAAAGACATCGTCCTGACAATATGACATGAGCCGCTTACATATGGCTTCAATCATCCCATATGACAAAAGCCTGCGCATGACGCGCAGGCTTTTGTCATTCCATAAACTGATTCCTTATATCATTTTTCGTGAGTTTATCATTTTTCTGACATATAGACATATTCCTGAATAATATTTTCCCGCATTTTTCCGTTATAATTTCGTAGAGCGTCTTAAATCGTTCCGCTTGGTTTTGATTCTTAATTTTCACGCCTATGACTAACGACACTTCAGCATCCTCGTTAAGGGCCGACATAAAAGATGACACTTTAAAATCTCCGCGTCTCTCTTCTCTCATGTTTCTCCGTCAGTTCGCAAGAGTCTATATCTGTCTGGAGACAGCTGGAAGCGCATGCGTCATAGCAAACTGATTTTATCGTGCTCACAACCGATTTCGAAAAGACTTATAAAAGCCGCGCGGTTTTATTGCCGCGCGGCTCTCTTATTGCTCTCAAATGGCTATTTATGGTCAGAAGCTTATCTCTTTCGAGCTCCCGTCTTTCAACCTTACCTTTACCGTCTTACCGTCTTTGCTGACTTTCAAAGACTTTATCGGAGTCAACTCCTTATCTGAAAATGAAGTCTCTCCACCCTTCTTGTTCTTCCACAAAAGTAACGTGGCATATATTCCGCTACCACCATGACTTGAGTGAAGCATCGGCACAGCACATCGGCGGCTTTGCGGATGCAGACCCTCAGGCATTGCCACACTCACATTGTCATGCCAACCATAAAGAGGAATCGTGGCAAGCTCATATTCCCCGTTGTCGACCACACATATCTGTTCCTTCCCGACAGGTCTCATCACAGTGGATATCTCAGTATCGAGCTCCGGCAATGAATAATTACCAAAATTTATCTCACGCGAGCCGGGTGTAGTGATACGGTCGACTCTCAACACGCCGTCTGGAATGGGGATGTCGGCAAGTTGGAATCGTACGAGGCTGTCAGTCTCAAGCACAGCGTCACGTCTGTAGACTCCATCCTCAAAATTCTGGAAATCATAAAGTCTCAGCACTTCCCACTCGTTGTTGCCATTGAGCACCGCATAGTTCATCGAGACCTCTCCGTCCTTTCCGTCGGCCATCCAGGGAAATTCAGTATTGTAGGCCAGCTTGTTGTAGTTTTCTGAACTACGGAATTTCTGCCAGTCTCCGGCCACAGTCTCATGACACCACGAACGCATTTCCGCGGCTCCACTGTTGGGATAATCCGTGATCATAAGGTTGGTGGCAGGCTGGAATTTGTTGTAGACCTTCCCTTTCTCCAGTATGTTCTCCCACGGACCGTTATTCTCGACGGCACTCCAATATTTCGAATTCTCAGGAAGAAGAAGTCCGAGAAAAGCCTTACCGCACCAGAACACACTCCCTCTGCAGGAATATATCTGTACCGCCGGGGCAAAGGGGCCGTAGTATCCCATAGTGGGGACTCCATTCTCAAGGAAATCGGGATTCTCGAGGAACTGTAGCAGTGTCGATGAGGCGATGCGGCGCATCCACCCGAAATTCACATTATTATGGTTGCCAAGTTCGAAGAGTGACAGAGGCGAAACGCTTGCGAAACGGTAAGGTATGCTCCGCCCCCACATATTCATCCGGCCGTCCTTACCGAACATATACGGATAGTTTTCGATCATGTCTCCCTGATTTGCGAGAAACTTGGCGGCAATCTCCGGATACTGATGTCCGAACATCGAAGCCCATAACGGCCCGTAGGTCTGATAAGCCCACATGCTATAATAGTCGTAGGCAGGTGCATCGTTATACCATCCCTCGCCTCTGTACCGGTCTGCGAGTTTCTCAAGAAATTCCTTGAGCTGCTTCTCATTGACCTCATATCCCTCGTCTTTGAGGAAACTCATGATAAAAACATTGAAAAACATCCAGTTCGATCCTATGGAGGGGCCATTGCCATAACTGAGCATAGTGGCAGCGAGATCGTCCTTCTCTTTTTGGCTCAAAGGTTTCCAAAGCGCATCCGGAGCCGCTTTCATTGAGATTGCCAGCGAACCGAGCTCAAGCAGGGTCTGACTCGGACCTCCGGTGCGGTGGGCTATATAATGCTTACTCTCCGGATTTGATATGCTCACAAGCTGATGACGGTAATAGTCGCCTACATTAATTCCGTTCAGTTCAAGATCCGGATACTCTTTCAGCAACGGAGCAGCGACAAACAACGTCCTCGCAAGCCCTTCGAGTTTTGCTACCTTGGCTGCGTTCTCATCGCGTGGATAGGTCTTGTCGAGCTGTTTGGGGAAATACATCGGATCGTCAAGCGAATGTATGTATCCGAAAGCTCCGTTAAGAATATATTTGGCAGCCTCAAGCCAATGCTGGCGTGTCATGCCGCTGTAGGGGCTCTTCTCATAGTCAGGATCAACCACTCTGAAAACATTATCGCTTATCCTGCACTCTTTTCCCGTCGGTTGAGATTCTGCCGCGCAATATGCCGTCTGCGGCACACCTGCAAGCAATATCACGCAAGGCAGGATTCCCGTTATTCCTTTTCTCCTCTTTCGATTCATGATATTATATGTTCTTGTTTCACATTTACAATTTATTCCTTCAATCCACCTTTTATGTTCCTCCGTGCAAAATTAATCAATAATACCCTTTCATACGATTCCGTATCTTTCATTTGCAGGGGGCATTTATGCCAAAACGCATTTACACGCCACATTCCTTATCCGGTATGCGCATTGTGGAATCTCATTCCTGACTGATCACTACCGGGTTCTCATCCGCCTCAGGAGCCTCGAAATTAGCGAAGTATTTCTCAAGCAATGACCTCTCGACTATCTGGTCGTTCGGTCCAAGCCCGCGTCTGTTGTAAAGCCGGCATCTGAGCAGGCTCAGTGGAGCTTTAAGATATACCACGACAGGTGTCTTTCCGAATTCTTCGCAAATCTTTCTCATCCGGTCTCTCTTGATCCTCTTGCACATTGTCGAATCAACGACAACCCTTTTGCCGGCAGAAAGACATTCCAGGAGTTGATTCTCCATCTCCTTTCCGCACTCCATAAATATACGTGTCCGTTCGTCATCGGGTAAAGTTGCGAATCGCGCGCCGTAATGTTCCCAGATAAGCTCATCGACAGACAGCCTGACAAATCCTTTATCCGCGAGCTTCATCGAAAAACAGGTCTTGCCTGAACCACTGACTCCGCACATGAGCACTACCTCGGCATGCTCCACACGTTTCTCATCATTCATGATTTCTTTCTATCCGTTTGTTTCATAAATGCAAATATACCTAAATTTCCATAATATACAATGGACTTTTCTTAAAAGGGCCAATCTTTTATCTGCCTGACATTGTTTTGAAATAGATAAGTATGAATAATATGGAAAAGAAACCGATTTCATCACGACAGGCTACGAAAGGACTGCGGCATCTCTTCCGTGTTGTATGCATTCTCATAATATCCATCATTTCCCTATCCATGACACTCGCCACGGCTCCCGCCACAGCGGTTTTCAGCAAAGAATTTGAAAAGGCGGTAGAAGTCATAAAAAAATACGAGGGACTGCACCGCAACAAGGGACAGCTTATCGGCTACGGACATAAGATACTTCCCGGAGAAGGGTATAAACGCAACACAAACCTCACCGAGAAACAAGCAGATGCCTTGCTGCGCAAAGATCTATCCAAGCTCTGTGAGAAATACCGCAGTTTCGGAAAGGACAGCCTGCTGCTCGCCGCCCTCGCGTACAACTGCGGCATCGGAGTCGTCGCGAAATCAACAGTCTACAAAAACCTCCAGAATGGCAACAGGGATATCAAGGATTCATATCTCGCCCACTGCCGCTATCGTGGGAAAGTGCTCAGTCAGCTGCAACGACGACGAATAGAGGAATTCGAGACTCTATTCATAAAGGATTGAATCCTGCCTCCACTATAATATCGACGCCTCTTTGAAGTTAATTAAAATATTCTCTCACATCAACGACATTCAAGATGAAATCAAGATTATACATACTCCCCGCATTAATATTCGCCATACTGACAGTCACCGTTGTCTCTTGCGGTAATGACAGAAAAAAGGGTGTCACCGACCCGGAATCCCTCCCTGAAGAGGTGAGACCGGTGGCGATTGCGATAATATCCGATTCTCCCGCGGCATTCTCGGCCGCCGTTACCTATCCCATTGAACGGCCATACCCACTCCGTGACATTCCTGACTCGGCAGCGATGGTAGACTATTATCCGGTGATGGTCGACGACTCATTAAAAAAGGTTGTCAAAGAGTCACCTGATTCGCTATGGAATCAGGCAGGATGGCGGGGATGGACACTTGATGACGGATCGTGGATATGGATCGACAATGGAAAAGTATATGCTGTAAACTATCTGTCGAAGAAAGAACACGAGATGCTCGATTCCCTCCGGAAAGAGGAGATATCATCGCTTGAGCCAGCATTGCGCGACGGATGGATCCCTGTACTATGCGTTGTCGACACTCTCGAGGGGAATATATTCCGTATCGATTCCGACAGCGTAGCCGACAACCGGATATATCGTCTTGCAGGTTACCGGACAGGCACCGACCTTTCAGGTGCTCCATCGTTGATACTTTACGGATCTCTTAACCTTGAAGGCAGCATGGGCAACCGGTTCTACCATTTCACCGATTCATTAGGCAATAATGCCGAATATACTCCCGATGTCGTCGAGGATGACTCCATCCCGGAAATTGAAGTCATACACCAGGGAAATCCTAAACGCTATAAGGTAAAACCAACCTATTGGCTGGATCATATAGGCAAACACCGCGTCATAAAGCAACCTTCAATTGACGGCAAGCCTCATCGTTAATCTATGATAGATAGCTCTGAGAAGCGGAAAAGCAATCATCGCATCGCACAGACTATAAACATTCATCTAAATGCCCACGATTCCTGATTTTTTTGATTAATTTTGCATGATTTTTCAAAACCTCATGCTAAAAAGGATACATCTGATGAAACGGAATAACGACCTGATCAAATTTGAGAGTCAACGGCTCGGATATGGCAAGGTAGTGATCGACAATACCGCCGGACATGCCATAGGCAAAGGTGTCACTGCGGTCTACGGGCCAAACGGGTCTGGCAAGACCACTCTTGGTACCATATTGGAGAAAGGGAGATATGCCTACGGCAATAGGCTTATCTTTAAAGATCCGGCGATGCGGGTGAAAATGCTTTCATTCACAGATATCCATTCCCTGAGCGGCATGGAGGTACAATATTTCGCCCAGCGTATGGAATCAACCATGAACGAGCTTGTCCCCACCGTGGCTGACATCCTCGGGGAAAGAATGGCCGATCCGAGATGGGTGACACTTACCGCAAGTCTCGCACTCAAAGACGTGGCCGATAAAAAGATCAATTATCTCTCAAGCGGGGAGCTGCGCAAACTCATTATTGTCAACGCACTCCTCTCCGATCCTTCGATCCTTGTGCTTGATAATCCCTATATCGGTCTTGATGCCGCCTCGCGTCTTGAACTCGATGTCATGCTCCGCGATCTCGTTGAAAAAGGGATGTCGGTGGTGCTTCTCCTCTGCGATGCAGGCGATATCCCGGATTTCACTGACTCCGTAATCACTCTTGACCACTGCCAGATTAAATCCCGGCAGACTTTCGCGGAATTCCGCGATAACAATAAAGAGAGTGCATCTGAAGATAAAACATTGATCCTCCCTCCGCGCCCCGCGCACAAGACACTTGACTATGAGGTGGCGTTCGAAATACGCGGCGGCCATGTGAGATATGGCGACCGCCAGATCTTGAAAGATGTCGACTGGTGTGTGCGCAAAGGGGAACAATGGGTTCTCACAGGACGCAACGGATGTGGGAAATCACTGCTCCTAAGCATGGTATGCGCAGATAATCCGCAGGCATATGCCAATGATATCACTCTCTTCGACCGCCGTAGGGGAAGCGGAGAGAGTATTTGGGAAATAAAAGACGCTATAGGATATGTGTCTCCGGAGATGCAACTCTTCTTCCGCTCAAATTCCAATGTCAGGGAAATTGTGGCGCAGGGACTCAGGAACTCACTCAACCGTTACACATCTTTGACACAAGAGGAGTCAGCGCTTGCGGAGACATGGCTCGGTCTTCTCGGAATATCACATTTGGCAGAGCGTAAATTCAACGAACTGTCGGCAGGAGAACAGCGTCTCGTGCTTGTGGCGAGAGCCATGATACGCCAGCCTGAGCTTCTTGTGCTCGACGAACCTTTCCACGGACTTGACGCCTCCGCCAAATCACGGCTGCGTCACGTGATAGACACAATGCTCTCGCGCAATGCCACCTCACTTATTTTCGTAACACATTATATAGAGGAGATTCCTGCAGGAGTGACACAAACAAAACGTCTCGGATGACTGCCTAAAGGTTATAAGCATACCCTTTATTTCCGATGGAATATCACTGCCAAGATGACAGGCACACCTCCCACGGCAGTAAGGGCGTTTATCGGGATTATCGAGTTTTCAGGTATGGTGCTTGCCACATTACAACCAAGGCCCATGATTCCACCGAGCAAAAGGCTGGCCGGCATGAGCACCCAATGGTTGTCAGTGCGGAAATAGAAACGTGCGACATGCGGGATAGCCATGCCGATGAAAGAGATCGGGCCGCAATAGGCTGTGATCACGGCTGTCAGCAGGCCGGTGGAGAGTAAAAGCATATTTCTGACCCTCCCTATCCTCACGCCGAGATTTCTGGCATAATCGTCGCCAAGAAGAAGAATGTTGAGAGGCTTGGCAAGCAGGAGCGACATAACAATACCACCGACTGTCAGCAATGTGAACCATGGTAGTTGCGGCGCCGGGACATCTGAAAACGACCCCATTCCCCAGTAGACGTACCCTTGCAATCCCTCGGCCGTTGTTACAGATGATAAAAGAGTGACCACAGACGATGTGAGGTAGCCTGTCATTATTCCGGCGATCAGCACCAGCAGATTGTTTTTCACTGCGCTTGATATTACTATGAGGAGTGCCATTATACCGAGGCTTCCGGCCAATGCTCCTCCAACAACAGCCGCATATCCGCCAATTGTCATACTCCCTACGGTCACCGCTCCCCCCGATATAAGCATCACCAAAGCGACACCGAGACTCGCGCCCGAGCTTATGCCGAGAATCGACGGACCGGCAAGCGGGTTTCGGAAGGCAGTCTGGAGCATAAGTCCGCTTATCGCCAGACCGGCTCCGGCAAGAAATGCTGTGATTGCCTGTGTAAGCCGGCTGTCGAGAACAATGAAACGTAAAGCCTGGTCAACCTCTCCCCTGCCAAACAGTATTCCGGCCACATCCCCGGCAGGAATATGGATGGCACCGAAAAATAGATTGGCGGCGAAAAGCAAGATAGAGATTATTGTCAGGACAACAAATTTCATTTCAGAAGTTCATAATATCTGTGTTCAGTTATTCCGGGACGCAACTCTGGATGGAAGATCCCTATTAGTTCCTCAAGAATCCACTGAGGATGGAAAGCCTGATCCTCAAATATATTGCTCTTTGAAGAATCACTGCCATATACCCTCCCCTCCTTATAAGCTTTGAACTGCGTATACATCGCCTTATCCTCAGCAAGCGAATTCAAACTCAGAGGTTCGTATGAAAATCTTATAAGCCAGATATCGGCGTCTTTAGCTTCATAAAGCACTTTCTCAGGGCTTAACTGCAGGCTGCCGGCCTTATCATTCGCTCCGAATATATTGATACCTCCGGCATCCTTTATCATAGTGCCCATGGTTGATCTGCCTCCGGGCACATTCCATGCTTGACCGTATATACGGTCAAGCATCACGGTGGGACGCGACGAGGTCTTCGCAGCCTCCGCCTTCAATCCGTTGTATTGCCGTTCTGTCTCGATAAACATAGAGTCTGACTTCTCACCGCATCCGTAAAGACGACCATAGAACCTCATCCATTCAGCTCTTGCCAACGGAGAGATCTCCATATAGTCGGCACACTCCACGATAGGGATGCCGGCATGTCCCAGTTTTCCATACCCTCCCGAACCCTCAAAAGGCGAGAGAAGCACTGCTCCCGGACGCAGTTTCAGGATCTTCTCCACATTAGGACTCATACTGCTTCCACAGTCGGCAATGACGCCTGACTTGAGGCGCCTCTTCAGGCTGTCGTTGTATATATATTCCGTATCGCAGATTCCAGTAATAGCGTCTGATACTCCAAACTCATCAATCAGAGAGTTATGAACAGCAGAATAGACTACCGACCTCTTCAACGGAACATTGATAATGTCTGCGCCGGGATAACCTTCCGGTGCCACGACCCCATCATCAAGCAGTATATACGAATGGAGCAGTTTTGTGGTGTCCCAGGGATTCCGGATCTTTGCCAACGTGAAGCCGTCGTGTTCCTCCATCTCCAGATTGCGGGCATACCTGAAATCGATCTTTTCCCCCTTGTCGCTTAAAGTGGCGTTGCCTCCCCCGCAAGCCTGCAGGAGAAGCAACGCTGTAATTGCAAGAAACAAAGTCCTCATATTCTTCATTCCTCATTGAAGAATATGCAACCGGCACCGATACCTCCTTCAAAACGCTTCTGGAGCTTACGGTTTGAATCGTAGAGATAAACCATACCCGGTCGGTCAGATACTGGATAACCGTTTTCAATATATTGAGCCGTCATCACTATGTTTCCAGTCAGAGGATCAACCCCTAATCCAGAAGGAGACCCTTCAAAATTCTCATATGAAACATCAGTCAGCTTCTTTGAACTGATGTCGTAGACATAGCTGTTCATTTCGGCAGCTCCCCAAGGGAAATCTATAAGATAAAGATTATTACCCTTGATTGCCGCCAAAGAAGCTTTAGAGATTTCCTCACATTTGCTATCTGAACTTACGGAATAGACAGCCTGAGGTATAGCTCCATAGTTGCCGAGACAAAGGATGAAGAGATCCTTGCCATTGGAAAGGAACTGTTTCGGGTTCAAAGGTACATCTATCTTCTTAACTTCCTGAAAAGGCTCAATCGAGACAACGGATGCCGTCTCACCATAATTGGGGTAGTTCATACCATCGGAATTCGGCACATATATATTGTTGCCATGTATGGCGATTATCTCAGGATTAGGTCCGACCTTTACGGAAGCGTCTATGGTCATGCTTGCCGTATCGAGACGGCAGAGGTAACCGTCATACATCGATATATAAATCTTTCCACCCTTGGCGACCATCGAGCGAGGCTGCTTGCCTTCTGGTCTATCCTGAAGGGAGATCTGCTTGATACTCTTGTAGGAGATTCTGTCTATGATCTCTATCGTCTTCGACTCATATACACCGAGATATATTTTCGATCCATATACGAGTCCGCACTGCGGGGTATCGCCAAGACTTCTGCCGTTCACATTCTTGAAAACATTCATTGTCAGCGACTCCTTGGCATAATCAAGAAGATTAAGGCTTCCGTCAATTTTACCCCAGCTTCCTTGATTAAGGATAAAGGCGCCAGTCGAGATTGTAGGAACATCCGGATTCTTGATCACCGGATCATCATCATCACTGCAAGATGTCATAGCCACGGCACATGCCGCGCAAAGACACATTGATATTAATTTCTTCATTTGGTTGTTGGTTGTTTGGGTTGTTGTTGTTTGCTATCGGATATATGTTGTTGGTTATTGATTTTCTGTTGTCGGTTATTGGTTGTCGGACAGCCGGACAAGTCAGACCAATCGTACAAGTATGACAGATTAATTAAGATATAACAATTTTTAATCGCTTAATCATTTACATATTGAATTCAACTGTAAAGCGCCATGACCTACCGGGCATAGGATAGCGGGCTACGATCTCATACTGTTTATCAAAGATATTTAGGATATCGAATCGTCCCTCCATGGAATATTTTCCAAACTGCAGTTTGCGGGACAGAGTCACGCCAAAATCTGCATAACCAGATAATCTTGTCTCAGCAAGATTGCTGTTAGCGGTGAAACGTGAACCGCATGCTGTGGTATGTAATGCGAGATCAGCCCACGGATTCAACCATGTAACAGAAGCCGAGCCGGAATTCTCAGGTATGTAGGCCACTTGATTGTTCCAATCTGAACCACTGCGCGAGGTCCTTATCTGAGCGCGCTGATAGGAATACGAGCCGTTGAGCATTAGAGAGTGACCTGGATGGAGCGCAAATTCAGCAGAAAGAGTGGCGTCAAGTCCCAATACCCTGACCTTACCGAGATTCGTCATGCTCCACACGAACATATTGAACGGGACAGCCACGATTTTGTTTCTGACATGATTCAGATAACCGTCGCAAGTCACAGTCACACCCGAAAGCCAAGACAAAGAGGGAGACTGATAAGTGACCCCAATATTGTATTGGTCGGTGGTTTCGGGGTTGAGGTTGATACTTCCGTAGTTGTCGAAATAGGCTTCATTGAAAGTTGGAAGCCGGAAAATGTTCTTGTAGGAAGCCCTGACGAAAAGATCGGCCACGTCAGTAACTTTGTAAGATAGACTGACCATAGGAGACAGCTTGTCGGCATCCTTGCCGGCGTCGCCGTCTTTCGCCCGGTTGATATATATAGAATAAAGCGCTCTTGCCATTGCTGTGAGTCTGCCGATACTGTATTTTGCCGCGATTGTCTGTAGAAGCGAATGACGATAAGGTCTTATTGCAGTACGCGTGTTAGACGTAAGATTGTTCCACGCCCAATCGGCAGAATAGTCAAGAAGGAGATTGTCTGAAGGGATATAAAGGAGAGAAGCCGTGGCATACGTCTCACGCTGTGTGTAGCGGTTATCAAGTTTACCGCCCGGATATTTACCATTGATATCGGTATAAGCGGATTTCGCCCAATTGAATTTTCCGATAGCAAACAGCGAGAACTTGTCGCTAAGTCTTCCTTTATAACTGGTCTGAGCAAAGAAATTCTTCTCCCTGAGGTGCTCCTCACTTTTGTTTACATAGTAAATTACCGGACCCGGAAGATCTCTCGAGTTGTCATACCAATATATCTTTGTCGACAACGTCCTGCCACTTCCGAAATCAAAGCTACCGTTAAGTTCTCCATGCCATGCGTTCATCTTGGAATGCTCGCGTCTCTCACGGGTCACGAGAGTACCGTTTTTCAGAGTGAAGGGATAATCGTTTCTCGAATGCACAAACTCAGCATTGCCGGAAAGAGAGAAAAGCTTGCCAAAGCGTTGGGAAAACCTTGCGAAAGGGTTATAGTAACCGAACGCCCCCACCCTCATCTGCGCCTTAAGATGCGTTGTCGCTTCATCACTTTCGGGAACAGTAAAGGAAGAGATATAAAGCGACGACGCGCTTGCCGCGGCTCTCGCCGGCATGAATATGTCGTCGGAATCACCGGCATAGAGGCTTATTGTCCTAACATTGTCGAGAGAATAGCGTGAAAGATCGATCTGTCCTGACTGGCAGTCGCTGAGGGCTACACCATCATATACAACCGATGTATGTTCCGATCCAAGCCCTCTGACAGAGACCGTCTTCAGCCCACCGGCTCCCCCATAGTCGCGGAGGTTCACTCCGGGAAGACGACGCAAGGCATCGGAGATATCGGTGATTCCTGCCTCTTTGATTCTTCTGGCGTCTATACGCTGGAATGGGGTGGACGAACGGAGAGTCTTAGATTCCTGCAACGACTTGATCTCAACAGTGGGAAGAGTGACAGGAATAGTGTCTGGAGGCATATAAATACTCACCCCGGCCGAATGGGCCGAGGTGAGAACTATCATACTGATACTTGTTGTCAATATATGTTTTCTCATCCTCGAAGAAAAACAATGCGTTATCCCGTCAAAATCGGCGGATTAATGATCTTGCATCATTGCCGGCGTCATAAAAGCAGCAATACGATGCATATCTGGAAGGTCGGACTATTACCGTAGCGAGACTGTCAGGGAATCACACCCTGTTCCTCCATTAAATCCGGACAAACCTTATGACCGGCGATCCGAATTCGATACAAAATTACAACTTTTTATTTAAACAACCAAATTCCCTCATTTTTTTACTCCAGATATTATTTCCACCTCCAGGCTGTTTTCTTCCGGGCACTTCAGCGCGTAGGTTGAATTTTCTTGATTGTACCGTCGGGATTGAAGCTCAGGCGGTCAATGCAAACCTGTCGGTGAATTCCGGGGTTATCTGTGAGGAAATGTCTGTTTATACGGTGGTATATAATTCGCCATTCATCCGTACCGGGTATATTTATTACGGAGCAATGCCCCGTACCATAAATCTCTTGCTGAGGATTCTGGATAAGAATGACACAGTTTTCAGCGACATCCACCGGTCCCAGAGGAGAATTAGCTGTGCCGTATGCAATATGATAGTTGGAAGAACCTGTGTCATCAACCGACCAAAGGAAATAGTACAGACCATCCCTATAAAAGACATAAGGCGCCTCACGATATGCGTAATCACTTAGTGTGCCTCCAGACGGGGTCATGACAGTCAAGGTATTCTCTTTGACGGATGTCATGTTGTCCTCAAGTTCCGCGCCGGCCATATAGCCGTTTCCCCAATAGATAAAGTATTTTCCGGAAACCGGATCCTGGAAGACATCGACATCTATCTGCTGGCCGTGTCCCACCGGACTGTCAACTATGATCGGAGCGCCATAATCATAGAAAGGACCGGCAGGATCATCTGCTATCGCCACCCCTATCACCTTGCGGTTAAGATCCGCGGAATGTCCGCTGTAATATAGAAAATATCTATAGGTACCATCGGAATATTTACGCTCGATTATGGACGGCGCCCATGCATTGCCGGAAGCCCACGACACCTGCGGACCTTTCAGATCAAGCACGATTCCTCCATCAGTCCAGTCTGTCAGATTGCCTGAGGAGAAAACCTTGAAGTAATGTCCGCCCCATCCGGGAGTTCCATCAGTCGTGGAATATATGTAATATCTGCCGGTCTTTTCGGAATAGAGAATCTCAGGATCGGCATGAAACTCAGGAATTATCGGATTATGATTGTTGTCTAAAGCGGAATATTCTACAGAAGCGCCGGCGGCTGAAGCAGGAATAGGACGGATAGTACCGTCGGAATTATAATACAGAGGTTCTATTATTACGGAGCGGGAGCCACTTCCCCCACCAAGGCCTCCTATATGAGAGAAGAACCAGTCGCGACCTTTGAAATTGACAATAGCCGGATGGGTGGTATTACTATTGCCTGCAACCTCAGAGATAACACCCATATATTCCCATGGCCCGCTTATACTGTCGGCCATTGCATAGGCGATCTTCTCAGGCCATTGAGCGGCATATGTGAGATAGTATTTTCCATTGGCCTTGTGCACATAGGGAGCTTCGGTAAAATCCTTCAGATCCAGAGGGTGTATTTCGCCGTCTATTTCCTTCATGTTTTTATTAAGGCGAGCATAGTAACATCTCTTATTACCCCAAAAGATATAAGGCTGTCCATCGTCATCGATGAATACAACAGGATCTATACATGCCCAACTGTGTGTGGTGCCTACGCAATCCTTACTCGTAAGCAAAGGTTTACCCAGAATATCTTTATAAGGTCCCTCAGGACGATCCGCCTGGGCCACTCCTATGCCACACCAGTTTGTTGATGAATAGAAATAATACTTGCCATCCGGACCCTTCACAGGATGACCCGCAAATGAGACATGAGCCTCATTCCATTTGAAATCATCCGCATATACCGGGATCGGATACTCTGTCCAGTCTATCATATCTGTAGTGGAAAACACGCACCAGTTCGGCATATGATAACCTTCCTTGTTGCCGGGTTCGTCACATCCCGTAAATAGCCACAGCGTATCTCCCACAACCATAGTCGCGGGATCGGCGGTATGCTTATATCTGATCATAGGATTCCCCTCATATCTGAAGGAGTGGATTGCATTATCCGTACCACCCCTGTTTAAGGAATCAAGGATAGAACCGGAAACAGCCAACATTGTGCCATTACGCAGGGGAAACTCATTTTCTTTCGCACATGTCCCGGGGGTGGCGACATATACTGCCATTCCGATCCCCAAAGGATATAGCAATGCGGATTTTTTAAGTAAACTCATGATGTAGCTTTGTTTTGTAGAATATGCAAATTTAATATTAATAATTCTACAGACCAAGTAGCGACCCGGCCAAAACACATCCAATGTTACCAAATGATATTGCCAATGCGACAATAAAATTCTGTTGAAAGACTTGTCAGCATTTTTAAGAGTGTGGCAAACAAGAAATACGGTTGACCCATGACAAAGTCAATCTACATGGATATTTGAATCATTTCCGAAGACACCAAACCGATGCTTCCAGGAACTTCCCCTAAACGTTCTATGCACAACTGCTCATAATTCCTAAAGACGGACAACCCCGACATCATTGCCATGGTTGTGTATAAGAACAGTGTATCTCCCGACATCTTCATATCATTGATATGCCTGATTGCCGGCAATGTTTCTCCGATAACATCAAGTTTAACGGGAGTAGAAGATGACTGTGCGTTTGCACATCCCGACATTAAAAGGGTGAAAGCCATTATCAGAAATATCCTCATTTTATTTCGAGAGGTTTATATGGTATTGACATTTGGGAAGCATCAGCATTATTCATTTCTTTACCATCTTTGCCAACAATATGGACTCTGCTACTATCGCCTCCCATTTCAGAAATCATAAAACCTACGGGGGATTTGAAATAGCGGATAAGAGTCTTTTCGACATCGTCTGCCGAGCATCGTTTATCGTTGCCGTCACGATAGGTATATTCCATTATAGGTGCGTTATCTCGTTCAAATCCCACAGCCTCCCAAATATACTGCCGTTCAGCATCTTCCAATTTTAGAATCAGTCCCGGTAGACCTCCGAATTTGTAAGGACCGAAAGGTAAAGGAATTTCAGGCGTAAACCAAGCAGTATAGCTGCGTCCGGCAAATTCAACAGTCGCTTTTCGACAGTCATAGCCAATAATGGAGTCGGTATCTTCATCGCTGAAACGCCATTCCAGCGATGGAACAGAATCAGGATAAACAAAGAAAGCTGATATAGACAGCCGATATTTCAAATCAGCTTTCTTACCTCGAATGGGTCTGATGATTTCCAAAGGCCACGGTTCGCCTGACACATTTGAATACGATTCCGCACCGCGTCTGACCTGATCGGTTGCCAGCGAATCGAAATGGTTGATTATGTCGCTGTAATCTTTGACCCTGTGTTTCCCGATCTGCACAATCCGTGTGTCGTTATAGGCATCTCTTTGGTCGGGGTGGAATTTATATTTTAACGAATATGTAACCTTGTATCTTGCTGTATCAACAGGGGTAGCGCAGTCAATTATCCGGGAGCAGGTTTGCTGTGCGGCACCTGTTATCCACAGGAAAACAAAAAGTAGAGATAAAAGATATTTCATAACGGTGGTTTTTAGAATATTCTGAATCGGATTTTGAGTAACACACTTCGTGGCCGTATGTTGTAGATTGCCTTTGCCTCTGTGAGAGCCGACAGACTGGAATATACATACGACTTGCGGTTGAGCAGATTGTCGCATGACAGCGTGAAGCTGAAACGCTTTATGGTATATTTCGCCTCGGCGTTGAGAAGAAGGAATGAACGGTCGCCGTCGTTGAAGTTGTTGTAATAATGGTTAAGCGAAGTTGTCAGTGTAACACCTCCGGGAATTGTAAAGTCAAGAGTGCCCTTGTTGGTTACTGTGCGCAGCCACGGGAACTGTTCCTGTCCTTTCTGTTGGGTCACGGACTGCGAATAATTGCCTTGATATGACACCGAAAGCCATTTGAACGGTGTCAGGCTTATGTCGGCGTTGACTCCCAGACTGTTCCCCGTGTAGCGCACCACTGCATCCTGAACAAGCAGAGGGCTGTCATAATAGGAGTATGTGA
>PPYF01099329.1_pt1 | contig 31886 bp, 25 predicted proteins | sample 1559871 | NCBI WGS metagenome assembly PPYF01 (sample SAMN08240021, study PRJNA423297) | Human gut metagenome, whole genome shotgun sequencing project.
GCGGGGAGCGACCTCCGCCTGGCATCCAGCGAGCTGCCCCGGCCGATTTCAATCCACGCTCCCCATGCGGGGAGCGACATGAGCAGTATAAAGCCATTCGTGACTTGCTCAAATTTCAATCCACGCTCCCCATGCGGGGAGCGACACATGACCGTGAAACAGCTGGAGGCCCACGAAAAATTTCAATCCACGCTCCCCATGCGGGGAGCGACTATTGTGGTTCCATTGATTTTGCTGACGATGGTGATTTCAATCCACGCTCCCCATGCGGGGAGCGACGTGGGAAACCTTATACAACAGATTACAAACACAATTTCAATCCACGCTCCCCATGCGGGGAGCGACACCTTTTCCAAAAAGGCTTTGGCTTCCTGTTTAGATTTCAATCCACGCTCCCCATGCGGGGAGCGACGGTGAGCTATGTTGGGATGCAAAAAGCCCTCATGATTTCAATCCACGCTCCCCATGCGGGGAGCGACTGCGGCAAAGCCTTTCCCTTATCCTGATCATGTGATTTCAATCCACGCTCCCCATGCGGGGAGCGACATTTACAATAATGTGGACTATGCAGCCCATGTGATTTCAATCCACGCTCCCCATGCGGGGAGCGACGCAACGGAACTGGAAAAAATTGCTTATGGAGAGCTATTTCAATCCACGCTCCCCATGCGGGGAGCGACCCACCCCCGGTCACTCGAATTTACGGACAATCTCAATTTCAATCCACGCTCCCCATGCGGGGAGCGACGAGGAATCCTGCAGATCTGCATCATTCAGATCCGGATTTCAATCCACGCTCCCCATGCGGGGAGCGACAAGAAAGTAGGTATAAAAAGTGGATAAATTTGACATTTCAATCCACGCTCCCCATGCGGGGAGCGACATTATCCTGGCGTTAACCCGGGCGCTACATAAGATTTCAATCCACGCTCCCCATGCGGGGAGCGACCGATAAATTTTACGTTGCCCATGTGGACGACGCGATTTCAATCCACGCTCCCCATGCGGGGAGCGACTTTGCGGTTCTACCGTGAGGGGGTGCGAAATGGTAATTTCAATCCACGCTCCCCATGCGGGGAGCGACGGACGAAATGGCCGCGAAAAACGAAACGCTGCAAATTTCAATCCACGCTCCCCATGCGGGGAGCGACTGCGAAATACATACAAAAGGGAAAATTTACAGTTGATTTCAATCCACGCTCCCCATGCGGGGAGCGACTGCCCAGGACTGTAGCAAATCGGAGATTGCGGAGATTTCAATCCACGCTCCCCATGCGGGGAGCGACTGGTGGAAAATTGGGATTCCGCAAGGTCCCGGCATTTCAATCCACGCTCCCCATGCGGGGAGCGACAGTCTCCTTCATTAAGCATTATTGGCGTTCTTCACATTTCAATCCACGCTCCCCATGCGGGGAGCGACCTGCTGCTGCATATCCTAACATAGGGACACGTTTATTTCAATCCACGCTCCCCATGCGGGGAGCGACCAAGGGGCAACTTCCGTCAAGGTTAGAGCAATCTGATTTCAATCCACGCTCCCCATGCGGGGAGCGACGACGTTGAACAGGACGATGGCTTACAACTGTAAAATTTCAATCCACGCTCCCCATGCGGGGAGCGACACTGACAATTCCATCGTATAAGTATCAATCTGGTATTTCAATCCACGCTCCCCATGCGGGGAGCGACGATTACCTGGATTTTACCGCCCCCGTACCGGCTGAATTTCAATCCACGCTCCCCATGCGGGGAGCGACTCGAAACCGGTGGGAATGCCACGGAAGCAGCAAATTTCAATCCACGCTCCCCATGCGGGGAGCGACGTGATGTTCTCCGTGGAAAAGCTGTCTGGTATCAATTTCAATCCACGCTCCCCATGCGGGGAGCGACCAGGTGGCAAAACTCAACTTCTAGGATCTATAAGAATTTCAATCCACGCTCCCCATGCGGGGAGCGACCTCGTTGAGTTTCAGCTTCCCACCATCGAGCAGGATTTCAATCCACGCTCCCCATGCGGGGAGCGACACATATTCCGATTGAAGACGAAGGTAACATCGATTTCAATCCACGCTCCCCATGCGGGGAGCGACACCGGGAACAGCGCAAAAAGGCCGCGACAATCCTGATTTCAATCCACGCTCCCCATGCGGGGAGCGACGGGTTACTACGGCAAGTGGATTTTTGGCGGTCAAGATTTCAATCCACGCTCCCCATGCGGGGAGCGACCAAAGGCAAGCATCCGGACAAGGCGCTGACGTATATTTCAATCCACGCTCCCCATGCGGGGAGCGACGATTTACTGATTTCCAGCCCCACGGACACGACCATTTCAATCCACGCTCCCCATGCGGGGAGCGACAAGGGAGCGGAGATAGCACCATTTGGCACTCCTGATTTCAATCCACGCTCCCCATGCGGGGAGCGACCGCTGTTTACTGCCCGGGATTGCGGGGCAAGGCTGATTTCAATCCACGCTCCCCATGCGGGGAGCGACCTACTACGAGGTGTTCTACAATCGGGAAACCGATATTTCAATCCACGCTCCCCATGCGGGGAGCGACCGCCGCCCTGAAAGATTTCCTGCGTGGCGATCGCATTTCAATCCACGCTCCCCATGCGGGGAGCGACTTCGGCAGATTGAAAGCCGCCCCATCCACGTGGATTTCAATCCACGCTCCCCATGCGGGGAGCGACAACCAGGTGGTCAGGGCAATCAACGAGCATTACGATTTCAATCCACGCTCCCCATGCGGGGAGCGACTTTAACGTACCAGTTGAGCTGGTTCAGGTTGACATTTCAATCCACGCTCCCCATGCGGGGAGCGACTTTTGGCACCGTGGCCGCCATCGATGCCATTAAATTTCAATCCACGCTCCCCATGCGGGGAGCGACCCATATTGTTCTAAAATCGGGGCAATGGTCTGGGAATTTCAATCCACGCTCCCCATGCGGGGAGCGACTATGCAGTTTACCGCCGTAGTCACGAGCTTTGAAATTTCAATCCACGCTCCCCATGCGGGGAGCGACATACACCGACTGGACAGCCATTAGGCAGGCGAATATTTCAATCCACGCTCCCCATGCGGGGAGCGACGAGGGCAAAGCCAAAGGACACGGTGTGGATTGCGATTTCAATCCACGCTCCCCATGCGGGGAGCGACCACTTCCTCGTTTCCTACAAAATTCCTACATTTTATTTCAATCCACGCTCCCCATGCGGGGAGCGACGGCGTCTCCCGTACGATAAAATCAATCAGATTGCATTTCAATCCACGCTCCCCATGCGGGGAGCGACCCACTAGCATCCCCTCCTTGCTCCAGCCATTCCAATTTCAATCCACGCTCCCCATGCGGGGAGCGACCCATGAAGGGAAGGAGAGACACCCTTCAATGATAATTTCAATCCACGCTCCCCATGCGGGGAGCGACGTATACATTGAGCGAGCAGGAGCTGGAAACGCTGATTTCAATCCACGCTCCCCATGCGGGGAGCGACTGAGCCTGAAGAGTGCAACAGAGCAGCTGCTGAAATTTCAATCCACGCTCCCCATGCGGGGAGCGACGAGGATTCGGGAGCACCGGCAGAACGGATTTATCGGATTTCAATCCACGCTCCCCATGCGGGGAGCGACTACATTTGGGCAAATTGGGCTGAGATTGGGCAAATTTCAATCCACGCTCCCCATGCGGGGAGCGACCCGGAAGCCAATGAACGTAGCTGACCAATTTCTGATTTCAATCCACGCTCCCCATGCGGGGAGCGACATGGTGGGAGGTTGTTGTGGGCGGCATCTTTACCATTTCAATCCACGCTCCCCATGCGGGGAGCGACAGGAAAATCCCCGCACTATAAGGCACGGGGATAGATTTCAATCCACGCTCCCCATGCGGGGAGCGACGCACTAAAAGAGGTGCGGATCATAGCACCAAAAATTTCAATCCACGCTCCCCATGCGGGGAGCGACCATAAAGAAAGGACGGAAGGGTATGGCTATCAGTATTTCAATCCACGCTCCCCATGCGGGGAGCGACCCCTTGCTAAAAAAATCGATGCCATGACGGCAGCGATTTCAATCCACGCTCCCCATGCGGGGAGCGACGTCTATGGCCGAAAGCAAACAAAACATCATCGACATTTCAATCCACGCTCCCCATGCGGGGAGCGACCGCGTTTTTATTGGTGCAGTTGTCGTCATAAACATTTCAATCCACGCTCCCCATGCGGGGAGCGACGGGACTGCACACACGCAACGGGGATTATGCCCCGATTTCAATCCACGCTCCCCATGCGGGGAGCGACACCAGGCCGCATAAGCTCCCGACGGCGGCCAGGATTTCAATCCACGCTCCCCATGCGGGGAGCGACCAATCTCAACCAGAAGGCATACAAGCACATCGAGATTTCAATCCACGCTCCCCATGCGGGGAGCGACGCAAGAAGAACATTGGAATTCTTCAACTTTTCAAATTTCAATCCACGCTCCCCATGCGGGGAGCGACTTGGGGAAAAGTTACTATTGTCGGGTCGGATGGGGATTTCAATCCACGCTCCCCATGCGGGGAGCGACGTGGATTTCCCTTGCCGAAATTATCGCCGATATTATTTCAATCCACGCTCCCCATGCGGGGAGCGACGAGAACAGCGCAAAAAGGCCGCGGAAATACTGATTTCAATCCACGCTCCCCATGCGGGGAGCGACATAACCGTTTCCACACACCTCTTTAAATCTTTCAATTTCAATCCACGCTCCCCATGCGGGGAGCGACCAAGGAATGGAAGGCCCTGAATACGCACCACACGATTTCAATCCACGCTCCCCATGCGGGGAGCGACTACAGCATGAAGGCCACCGGAACCGGAAAGCCGATTTCAATCCACGCTCCCCATGCGGGGAGCGACTGATATTTCCAAATGCCATTCCTCGGTGTAAGGGGATTTCAATCCACGCTCCCCATGCGGGGAGCGACTCGGGCACATCACCGTGGTGCCTCTCTGGAACGGATTTCAATCCACGCTCCCCATGCGGGGAGCGACTGACAAACTCCAAAGCCACCTATGATGGTTTTGATATTTCAATCCACGCTCCCCATGCGGGGAGCGACCCGGACGGTCATATCACCGGACCCGGAGCGGCAATTTCAATCCACGCTCCCCATGCGGGGAGCGACGTGTCTACAAAGTCCTTGGATAGTTCAGACGTACCCGATTTCAATCCACGCTCCCCATGCGGGGAGCGACATTCCATATCAACAAGTCCACACAGGCCAGACGTTTTCGAGAGACGCACGCTCCCCATGCGGGGAGCGACATTCCATATCAACACCTATATTCTGGGTGTGATGATTTCAATCCACGCTCCCCATGCGGGGAGCGACCAATTCATAGTATGCTGATAATTCAGGGGGAGCGACTGCCCACCAAGTAATGACAAACGAAAAAATATTAATATTTCAATCCACGCTCCCCATGCGGGGAGCGACAGACTCTTTTAGAGTTTCAATGCACGGAAGGAGATTTCAATCCACGCTCCCCATGCGGGGAGCGACCTACGAGTGACAGTCGTACAAGGGATAAGTCTTAATTTCAATCCACGCTCCCCATGCGGGGAGCGACTCTTATTTTTATTATCCCAATCAGATGCCAGGAATTTCAATCCACGCTCCCCATGCGGGGAGCGACTACCAAATGCAGCTTGCATAGCAGATTCACCAGCATTTCAATCCACGCTCCCCATGCGGGGAGCGACACTTCATTCAATCCTATTCATCACCTCTTTAATAATTTCAATCCACGCTCCCCATGCGGGGAGCGACATATGAAGGCATCCAAAAGTCAGCTTGATACCCAATTTCAATCCACGCTCCCCATGCGGGGAGCGACGCTCGAGATTGATGTTGCTTATTTACGAGCGATTATTTCAATCCACGCTCCCCATGCGGGGAGCGACTAGATGCCCATGGAAAGGCCATGGATGCTATGGGATTTCAATCCACGCTCCCCATGCGGGGAGCGACAAAAGTCTTACTGTATTTCTTTTGGTTACATATGGATTTCAATCCACGCTCCCCATGCGGGGAGCGACCCATGTGATTGCTTCCCCATTCGCAATTTTTTGCATTTCAATCCACGCTCCCCATGCGGGGAGCGACGACCCACGGTTGACAAAAAACGCAAAATACTGGTGATTTCAATCCACGCTCCCCATGCGGGGAGCGACAACACCTTGAAGAATTCCGTTTACCAGCAAATTATTTCAATCCACGCTCCCCATGCGGGGAGCGACGGCATTTCCACCGCCCCATGAGGTCGGTGATTGAATTTCAATCCACGCTCCCCATGCGGGGAGCGACCTTGAGCTGGCGTGCCGTTTGCCAACTCAAGAGATTTCAATCCACGCTCCCCATGCGGGGAGCGACCCAGAGTATAGCCAGGACAGCCCCAACCGGCAATTTCAATCCACGCTCCCCATGCGGGGAGCGACGTGGCTAATGGATACCTTAATGGATACCATAATGGATTTCAATCCACGCTCCCCATGCGGGGAGCGACTAACAATTTGATACAATAAAGACAAGCAAAAAAAATTTCAATCCACGCTCCCCATGCGGGGAGCGACGTACCTTTTTTTATGACACACACGGATACGTGTATTTCAATCCACGCTCCCCATGCGGGGAGCGACATTTCGGGGCCGTTGCCGCCATCGACGCCATCAAATTTCAATCCACGCTCCCCATGCGGGGAGCGACGGGTGTGACCAAAAAAAAAGAAACCCCTATCAAAATTTCAATCCACGCTCCCCATGCGGGGAGCGACTGCAAACAGTCAAAAGAGATGCTGTTGCAACGCTATTTCAATCCACGCTCCCCATGCGGGGAGCGACTAAACCGGAAACAAAAACAGGGTTTACCGCTGGTATTTCAATCCACGCTCCCCATGCGGGGAGCGACGATTAATGTTTCCGCGCCCGCTTGCCCTTTGCCTATTTCAATCCACGCTCCCCATGCGGGGAGCGACCGCTGCCGTCTGTGCTGGGTATTGAAGCGGTTATATTTCAATCCACGCTCCCCATGCGGGGAGCGACCAAAACCGACATGATCAAGAGCAAACCCGTAATATTTCAATCCACGCTCCCCATGCGGGGAGCGACGTTAAGCATAGCCAGCGGGATACCAAATAAAGCGATTTCAATCCACGCTCCCCATGCGGGGAGCGACTGTAAGCACCTTCCCAAGCGTAAAGTATACCAGGTATTTCAATCCACGCTCCCCATGCGGGGAGCGACGTCACGTAAGATTCTATCACCGTATTGATGTAGTATTTCAATCCACGCTCCCCATGCGGGGAGCGACTAGTGTGGCCCTCATGGTGGGCACGGAAATCTATGAATTTCAATCCACGCTCCCCATGCGGGGAGCGACTAAACATTGGATACCTTAATGGATACCCAATAGATATTTCAATCCACGCTCCCCATGCGGGGAGCGACTTATTAGTTGCTATTTAGTTCCTTCAGCAGGTTATTTCAATCCACGCTCCCCATGCGGGGAGCGACGGCCTGCAAACGTGTGGTCACTCGTTCATCTATATATTTCAATCCACGCTCCCCATGCGGGGAGCGACGATGTATCATAATGATTATATCGACGCGGTGACTATTTCAATCCACGCTCCCCATGCGGGGAGCGACTAGTGTGGCCTCTCATGACAGATCCCTGCAGCAATATTTCAATCCACGCTCCCCATGCGGGGAGCGACCCCCTTATAACAAGGTATCTATCGATATAAGGAGATTTCAATCCACGCTCCCCATGCGGGGAGCGACTACGTTTAAGCTAGACTGGGCGTTCTGCCGCCTGATTTCAATCCACGCTCCCCATGCGGGGAGCGACCAAGGGCAAGCACCCGGACAAGGCGTTGACGTACATTTCAATCCACGCTCCCCATGCGGGGAGCGACTCCATCAAACCTGTACAAAACATACACTTTCAAATTTCAATCCACGCTCCCCATGCGGGGAGCGACGATGATGTTGTACATCAACGACGGGGACGCCGTATTTCAATCCACGCTCCCCATGCGGGGAGCGACTACTACGAGGTGTTCTACAACAGGGATACGGATATTTCAATCCACGCTCCCCATGCGGGGAGCGACGCTGTTAAAGGAGGTTGGAGTCAATGTTGCTGATTTCAATCCACGCTCCCCATGCGGGGAGCGACCAGGCCGGGCACGCATGACAGCGGACCGGCGCGTGATTTCAATCCACGCTCCCCATGCGGGGAGCGACCAGGCGGAGACTATTTTGGTGATATGTCTTTGGATTTCAATCCACGCTCCCCATGCGGGGAGCGACACAAGCAGTGGACAAATTACGTGGAGCGGTTCGGCATTTCAATCCACGCTCCCCATGCGGGGAGCGACGCGAAAAAAGAAACCGGCAACGACTGAGACACCGATTTCAATCCACGCTCCCCATGCGGGGAGCGACCGCAACAACCGCCACCATTGAAACGGGCGTTGAAATTTCAATCCACGCTCCCCATGCGGGGAGCGACGGTGCTGCTTTTTCAGCAGGACGGCTATACCGTATTTCAATCCACGCTCCCCATGCGGGGAGCGACGTAACGATGAAGGAATTGAAAAAACGGGTTGAAATTTCAATCCACGCTCCCCATGCGGGGAGCGACAGCGCAATCAGCAGAGCAACAGAGCTTAATCGAATTTCAATCCACGCTCCCCATGCGGGGAGCGACTTGGTTCGGGACCATCGTCAAGGAGCAGGACGGATTTCAATCCACGCTCCCCATGCGGGGAGCGACGTTGGACGGCAGGCCCATATCCATTACTGCCTTGATTTCAATCCACGCTCCCCATGCGGGGAGCGACGGTCCGCGATTGTGGGGCGCGGCTGGGAGAGGATATTTCAATCCACGCTCCCCATGCGGGGAGCGACTTGTTCTGGCCTTCCATAACCTGAGGGCCGTTCCAGATTTCAATCCACGCTCCCCATGCGGGGAGCGACCGAACGGGAGTATATCAACTCCCTGCTGAGCCAGATTTCAATCCACGCTCCCCATGCGGGGAGCGACGCCCACCATGCTCTAAGCGATGGCGTCACTTATTTCAATCCACGCTCCCCATGCGGGGAGCGACTTTCAAAAACGCCCGCCTACGGCGGACGACAAGCGATTTCAATCCACGCTCCCCATGCGGGGAGCGACCACCCGTTACACCATCAAAGCCAAAAGGCCATGGGATTTCAATCCACGCTCCCCATGCGGGGAGCGACCCCGTGCGTGCCTACATCTGTTACGCATAAAGGAATTTCAATCCACGCTCCCCATGCGGGGAGCGACTGCCGTGACCACCGCTCCCGTTGCCGGTGCCGCGATTTCAATCCACGCTCCCCATGCGGGGAGCGACGCGGAAACTGGTTTACCGGTATACGGACCCGCGATTTCAATCCACGCTCCCCATGCGGGGAGCGACTACGAGCTGGCAGAAATCGGGCGGAAAGCGCTGATTTCAATCCACGCTCCCCATGCGGGGAGCGACGCGGCCCTTGTGGATAGTGCCCCAGACCAGCTATTTCAATCCACGCTCCCCATGCGGGGAGCGACCCAGCTTCCAAATTATCGACTCGCCACTGTCTACATTTCAATCCACGCTCCCCATGCGGGGAGCGACCAAACGTGACAGGTAATTTAACCGGCAACGTAAAGGATTTCAATCCACGCTCCCCATGCGGGGAGCGACTTGGTGTTTTACCGGGGATTTACCAGACAAAATATTTCAATCCACGCTCCCCATGCGGGGAGCGACCCGGTTCATCCTTGCTTCGTACAAATTCTTCTGCATTTCAATCCACGCTCCCCATGCGGGGAGCGACTAAAGTCCGCTTCCTTCTGTCCATTCTTTGCGGTATTTCAATCCACGCTCCCCATGCGGGGAGCGACCCTGCGGATCCGGCACATCCGTATCCATAACGGAATTTCAATCCACGCTCCCCATGCGGGGAGCGACTCGTTGTAACGCAAGCAGGGACAACTGGTAGCACGATTTCAATCCACGCTCCCCATGCGGGGAGCGACGGGATACGACAATGTTAATACGTATATTGTATGCATTTCAATCCACGCTCCCCATGCGGGGAGCGACGAGCGATGTTCCGCACCCAGTTGTCAAGAATTTTATTTCAATCCACGCTCCCCATGCGGGGAGCGACGTTCGAACACGCCTTCAGTGGCCAGTGCCAGCAATTTCAATCCACGCTCCCCATGCGGGGAGCGACTCCCAGTGGAATCTTCCTTCACTGCATCTATGGAATTTCAATCCACGCTCCCCATGCGGGGAGCGACTTGTCGCTTTCGAAGCATCTTCGATTTGTTTACGATTTCAATCCACGCTCCCCATGCGGGGAGCGACTATCCTTGTCCGGCATATTTCCAGCTTCCCTGATTTCAATCCACGCTCCCCATGCGGGGAGCGACTCAAACACAATGTCTGCATAACCTTTGCCGTCGTGATTTCAATCCACGCTCCCCATGCGGGGAGCGACTCAGAGTCTTAATGATGTCCGCATTGTTGACTCGATTTCAATCCACGCTCCCCATGCGGGGAGCGACATCTGTGCCATTGCCCTGGTTGCAATCCCAGGGATTTCAATCCACGCTCCCCATGCGGGGAGCGACACGGCATAACTATGAAAAATATTGAAGGACTGAAATTTCAATCCACGCTCCCCATGCGGGGAGCGACATCCCACCAGCTGGGCTAACCCCTTCATCGTCACCATTTCAATCCACGCTCCCCATGCGGGGAGCGACCTAGGCGTTTCCAACCAGAATGGGTAGAAGTACCAATTTCAATCCACGCTCCCCATGCGGGGAGCGACTGAACAATTAAACAAAGATGCCTTGTATGGTTCGATTTCAATCCACGCTCCCCATGCGGGGAGCGACGATTTAATTATGTAGAAAGTAGACACCAATTGAATTTCAATCCACGCTCCCCATGCGGGGAGCGACGACAAGTGAAGGACGAAACTGCCTATGTAGTTATATTTCAATCCACGCTCCCCATGCGGGGAGCGACCACGGGGAAAACGTGGTACCGCCAAGCACCTTATTTCAATCCACGCTCCCCATGCGGGGAGCGACCAATCAGGGGAATCTAAATCATCTTCATCATGAGATTTCAATCCACGCTCCCCATGCGGGGAGCGACGACTACCCAGCAAATTCAGGAACTTCACCTGATTATTTCAATCCACGCTCCCCATGCGGGGAGCGACGGAGGACGTAAACAAAGATTATTTACGAGCAATTATTTCAATCCACGCTCCCCATGCGGGGAGCGACTAAGTCTTATTTGGCTGACCTATGGGGTAAACAATTTCAATCCACGCTCCCCATGCGGGGAGCGACATGCAAACTATGTGAAAACCTCGTATCGGTTAGGATTTCAATCCACGCTCCCCATGCGGGGAGCGACGATGCTATTGAAACGCTGAAAGAACATCAAATGATTTCAATCCACGCTCCCCATGCGGGGAGCGACTAGCATAGGGCGGTTTGATTGTCAACACTTTTTTATTTCAATCCACGCTCCCCATGCGGGGAGCGACGTTACATGGTGTGGTAAGTCCCTGGCGACAATTAATTTCAATCCACGCTCCCCATGCGGGGAGCGACGGGAGCCTGGCCCCAGATCAAAGCGTTTATCGACCAATTTCAATCCACGCTCCCCATGCGGGGAGCGACGGAGCTTCAGCAAGGCGGCCAGCTCTGCCCTGGTATTTCAATCCACGCTCCCCATGCGGGGAGCGACACGTGTGGTTACGAAAACGTAACAAAAGGAGGTGATTTCAATCCACGCTCCCCATGCGGGGAGCGACCAGTAGTACGGTTATAGTCATTGTCAGCATCCGTATTTCAATCCACGCTCCCCATGCGGGGAGCGACAAGGGGGGATAACACATGACACCAATTACTGACGATTTCAATCCACGCTCCCCATGCGGGGAGCGACTTTAACAGGAGGATAACATATGACTATTACCGCTATTTCAATCCACGCTCCCCATGCGGGGAGCGACGGCACTTCCTTCTTTGCTAGTCCAAATGGGGCTATTTCAATCCACGCTCCCCATGCGGGGAGCGACTGGAGTTTAATAACTAAGATAATTAGAGAGTGTTATTTCAATCCACGCTCCCCATGCGGGGAGCGACTATGAGTACAAACATTCTTTTAAGGGAGCCGCAATTTCAATCCACGCTCCCCATGCGGGGAGCGACTTCGTCAGCGGGTGATACAATATCTCTTTTCGTATTTCAATCCACGCTCCCCATGCGGGGAGCGACTTAGAAAAACCGGTAATACTTATTATAGATAAGAATTTCAATCCACGCTCCCCATGCGGGGAGCGACTGATGGTGCTTATCAATCTTATCTGTATCTTCAATTTCAATCCACGCTCCCCATGCGGGGAGCGACTGCCTTGCCGGTAGAATCAGTAAAATTCATTCCGAATTTCAATCCACGCTCCCCATGCGGGGAGCGACAAGGGCACGTGGAAAACAGGTATAAAAGGATACAATTTCAATCCACGCTCCCCATGCGGGGAGCGACTCTGATGGCGGCTATGGACTCACCGCTCCAAGTGATTTCAATCCACGCTCCCCATGCGGGGAGCGACAAAGCAGCGATGACCTTATAGATCCATTATCCAGATTTCAATCCACGCTCCCCATGCGGGGAGCGACCTTTGCCGGATGTATCCTGGAAGCAATTGATAGATTTCAATCCACGCTCCCCATGCGGGGAGCGACAGTACCGTCCGGGCTTTTCTGGAGCCCCCGGTAGATTTCAATCCACGCTCCCCATGCGGGGAGCGACCGCTCTTAGAGCCGCTTTTTTGGGGGACACAATGATTTCAATCCACGCTCCCCATGCGGGGAGCGACTTCCGGTCTATACCCAGAGTCAATGGCATAAAGGATTTCAATCCACGCTCCCCATGCGGGGAGCGACGTTTGTAAAACAGAGAGAGATCCAGGCGGCGGAAATTTCAATCCACGCTCCCCATGCGGGGAGCGACTGCCATGCGTGACCTGCACACCCAGGAATCCGTGATTTCAATCCACGCTCCCCATGCGGGGAGCGACTGAGCCTGGCAGCAACCACCTATGACCTCATAGGATTTCAATCCACGCTCCCCATGCGGGGAGCGACAGGGTGGCACCATCACCGGGACGCAAATTGTGGATTTCAATCCACGCTCCCCATGCGGGGAGCGACGCTGTGGCTGGGCATTTCATCGGTGGATACCTGATTTCAATCCACGCTCCCCATGCGGGGAGCGACCCTGGTCTACGACCCGCCCGAGGAGGTGGCGAAATATTTCAATCCACGCTCCCCATGCGGGGAGCGACCGACGAGGACCTGGCCGGAGTCCTGGACCAGATATTTCAATCCACGCTCCCCATGCGGGGAGCGACTCCCATCGAATCCAAAGCGTAGCCGACTGGATAATTTCAATCCACGCTCCCCATGCGGGGAGCGACCTGGTCGATTCCGAGGAACCCTCCGAACCTCTGAATTTCAATCCACGCTCCCCATGCGGGGAGCGACATACCCATATTTGGTTATACATGAGTACCCATTATTTCAATCCACGCTCCCCATGCGGGGAGCGACAACCGCCCGCGGAGCTGACCACCAGCGGCCTGATTTCAATCCACGCTCCCCATGCGGGGAGCGACATACCAGGCTGTGTGGAGCCTGGACGGATACGTGATTTCAATCCACGCTCCCCATGCGGGGAGCGACTCAAAAAATTGTATAATACTAAGGAAAGAAGGTATTTCAATCCACGCTCCCCATGCGGGGAGCGACTCCGTAATGTATTCAGGTGTAACATTGTATGAAATTTCAATCCACGCTCCCCATGCGGGGAGCGACAATAGTCGCCTATGTAGTTTTTGAGTTCTGCGGATTTCAATCCACGCTCCCCATGCGGGGAGCGACGACTTTAAGCAAAACGGAACAATGACTAAAGTGATTTCAATCCACGCTCCCCATGCGGGGAGCGACTGGTTTCCACGCGATCACCTCAAATAATAACAAAATTTCAATCCACGCTCCCCATGCGGGGAGCGACCCGTAGTTAACATACAACAGGCGTTTTTTACCGATTTCAATCCACGCTCCCCATGCGGGGAGCGACGCAGGGGCGGAAACATTAATCCGTACCCTGGCTAATTTCAATCCACGCTCCCCATGCGGGGAGCGACTCCGTATTTTCGGCGATCCAATCAACAACGGCGATTTCAATCCACGCTCCCCATGCGGGGAGCGACCGCCCTAGCCGCATTGTTTGCCAGCGTCGACAAGATTTCAATCCACGCTCCCCATGCGGGGAGCGACAACGATGCTTTTTCTGGGACGGTGCCGTCGTGGATTTCAATCCACGCTCCCCATGCGGGGAGCGACTACATCTGCTATGCATAAAGGAGACAACATGACTATTTCAATCCACGCTCCCCATGCGGGGAGCGACCACTGACTGGATCGGCGTCAGACAGGCAAACGAATTTCAATCCACGCTCCCCATGCGGGGAGCGACTTCTTTAGTTCTCCCGCTTCTTTCCATATTCCAGATTTCAATCCACGCTCCCCATGCGGGGAGCGACGCGGCCGCCGGGCGGCCTAAAATTCCGTTGGCGATTTCAATCCACGCTCCCCATGCGGGGAGCGACAAAATTTCCGCAGGAAATCAAACACCTAACTTGATTTCAATCCACGCTCCCCATGCGGGGAGCGACACACCGGCGTGCTGGATTACATCAATAATAATCTGATTTCAATCCACGCTCCCCATGCGGGGAGCGACCCCAGTCGATAAAAACACGGGACTAGTAAACGTGATTTCAATCCACGCTCCCCATGCGGGGAGCGACAACCTGCCCCTGGGGACCAAAAAATAAAATCCTATATTTCAATCCACGCTCCCCATGCGGGGAGCGACGATAACGCATTGGTGGGCATTGCATCGACGTTGCATTTCAATCCACGCTCCCCATGCGGGGAGCGACGTTAAGTAAAAAGTCGTATTATTAAGTTGCTCAAATTTCAATCCACGCTCCCCATGCGGGGAGCGACAACAACGGAGATTTTACCTATCAATGGGCATCCAATTTCAATCCACGCTCCCCATGCGGGGAGCGACCGCTCAGAAACATCAACCTGTTTTTTGCTCAATAGATTTCAATCCACGCTCCCCATGCGGGGAGCGACGGGCTGCACACCCGAAACGGGGATTATGCCCCGATTTCAATCCACGCTCCCCATGCGGGGAGCGACTCTGAGAGCGGACAGCACGCCGGGAACGATGGTAATTTCAATCCACGCTCCCCATGCGGGGAGCGACTCCACCTTTTTCAGGTCATTTTCGATTTTTTCGGATTTCAATCCACGCTCCCCATGCGGGGAGCGACGAATATTTTAAAACGGCCCAGGCCCGCTTAACGATTTCAATCCACGCTCCCCATGCGGGGAGCGACAAAGGGAGTGAGCACATGACACCAATTACTGACGATTTCAATCCACGCTCCCCATGCGGGGAGCGACGCCTGATAACGCCGGTAGATTTTCCGGCCTTCATTTCAATCCACGCTCCCCATGCGGGGAGCGACTTTAAGTAAAAAGTCGTATTATTAAGTTGCTCAAATTTCAATCCACGCTCCCCATGCGGGGAGCGACAACAAGCTGAAAGGGAGAATCAAGGAAATTTTTGATTTCAATCCACGCTCCCCATGCGGGGAGCGACGTGTGCAAAACCATGAAACGGGAAATCGCAGACATTTCAATCCACGCTCCCCATGCGGGGAGCGACGACGTTTTTCGTATTATCACGATAGGACGTTCCGATTTCAATCCACGCTCCCCATGCGGGGAGCGACAAAGTACCCCCAGGCACATGCTTATCTGATTGCCATTTCAATCCACGCTCCCCATGCGGGGAGCGACTCCTTGATGGTCTGCAATTCGTCACCAAAAAACGATTTCAATCCACGCTCCCCATGCGGGGAGCGACGGCATTGTTTGATAGCAATCGTAATTTTGCCGCTATTTCAATCCACGCTCCCCATGCGGGGAGCGACTAAAATGCAAAAATTAATCAATGGCGATTGTCTGATTTCAATCCACGCTCCCCATGCGGGGAGCGACACCGGCCGGGCACGCATGACCGCCGACCGACGCGTGATTTCAATCCACGCTCCCCATGCGGGGAGCGACTTGGCGTTGAAGAATGTCCGTTTTAAGCTATGAGATTTCAATCCACGCTCCCCATGCGGGGAGCGACAATCCGTACCCTGGCAAGAATCCAGGGCACCGGGATTTCAATCCACGCTCCCCATGCGGGGAGCGACATTACAAAGAAGGCCAATATGCTGGGCATAATATATTTCAATCCACGCTCCCCATGCGGGGAGCGACGGAGAAATTAACCGCCCAGAAGCAGGTCAACGCGATTTCAATCCACGCTCCCCATGCGGGGAGCGACACCGGCAAAACGAAGCATTGCAGGAGCGTGTCGAATTTCAATCCACGCTCCCCATGCGGGGAGCGACGCTTGCTTTAGCCATTTGCGTTAACCACCTTGAATTTCAATCCACGCTCCCCATGCGGGGAGCGACCGTTGCGGCTACCATCTATCGTGGCTTATACGATTTCAATCCACGCTCCCCATGCGGGGAGCGACCAGAACAATGATTGAAGTGAAGGACGTAATGCTATTTCAATCCACGCTCCCCATGCGGGGAGCGACGACATCTTGTTGACCTTGACACCTGCGGTTTTCAATTTCAATCCACGCTCCCCATGCGGGGAGCGACCAACCTTTGGGGTCAGTGTTTTGCTCCTCTGTACATTTCAATCCACGCTCCCCATGCGGGGAGCGACGAAAACCTTTCCAAGAACGAACGAGTCAAACTGATTTCAATCCACGCTCCCCATGCGGGGAGCGACACCTGTTGATATTAAGTGGTGCAAGCGGTGCAAATTTCAATCCACGCTCCCCATGCGGGGAGCGACACGCCACAACGCGTTTAAATGCGCAATAATGGCATTTCAATCCACGCTCCCCATGCGGGGAGCGACAGTAAGGATTACGCCCAAGTCTGTAGTGACCGATATTTCAATCCACGCTCCCCATGCGGGGAGCGACCGAGATCTTTAAAATTGACAGCCCCGTGGGGACGATTTCAATCCACGCTCCCCATGCGGGGAGCGACGAGGATAAGCCCTCCGTCCCAGCAGCAGCCAGAATTTCAATCCACGCTCCCCATGCGGGGAGCGACTCCCCGCCTCCGCCGCCTGCAGATGACAGGACAGGATTTCAATCCACGCTCCCCATGCGGGGAGCGACGCCATAGGTCAGAGCCAGCCACTGGACCAGGACGATTTCAATCCACGCTCCCCATGCGGGGAGCGACTGTTCCATCCACCCAAATTCGCGTACATCCACAGAATTTCAATCCACGCTCCCCATGCGGGGAGCGACCAGCCCGGTACGAAAAATAGTGGTGTGGCTCCCCATTTCAATCCACGCTCCCCATGCGGGGAGCGACGATATAGACGCCTCCGTGGCTTATGCACCGGCCATTTCAATCCACGCTCCCCATGCGGGGAGCGACGGGGGCGGTGCCCTGGCTCACATCCAGTTTTTTCTATTTCAATCCACGCTCCCCATGCGGGGAGCGACGGCTTCCCCTGTAGCATAACAAAGCTGGATCGTATTTCAATCCACGCTCCCCATGCGGGGAGCGACTCGTCCGGTCCGTCATGCCTGCAGCAGCTTCAGATTTCAATCCACGCTCCCCATGCGGGGAGCGACTTCAGTTCGTCCACGGAATAACGGCTTCCGACTGATTTCAATCCACGCTCCCCATGCGGGGAGCGACTATTCCTGCCGACCCAACTGTTGGAGTGGGCAGAATTTCAATCCACGCTCCCCATGCGGGGAGCGACCTTGATATTTTTGAGTATCTATGTTATGCTTTTTAAATTTCAATCCACGCTCCCCATGCGGGGAGCGACACAACGTGGAGCGGGGAAACCCTAACCACAATTAATTTCAATCCACGCTCCCCATGCGGGGAGCGACGGCGATTTCTCCCAGCTGCTCTTTTGCATAATTATTTCAATCCACGCTCCCCATGCGGGGAGCGACCCAGTAGCCCCATCTTCACCCTTCTTCTCAAACTATTTCAATCCACGCTCCCCATGCGGGGAGCGACAAAGACGTTGCAGCCATCAAAGAGCACCGAGGTATTTCAATCCACGCTCCCCATGCGGGGAGCGACCCGGGCGCGGGAAATCATGAAATCCGGGAAGCTATTTCAATCCACGCTCCCCATGCGGGGAGCGACATGCCGCAGGGCGAGCCTATCCAGATTGTACTCCAATTTCAATCCACGCTCCCCATGCGGGGAGCGACTTTATATTAGGGTTACGCCACAAGGACCATGCAGAATTTCAATCCACGCTCCCCATGCGGGGAGCGACTGCGCTTCCACTCACTTGAGTGTACTTCCTTTCGATTTCAATCCACGCTCCCCATGCGGGGAGCGACTATTATAGCCCACGTAAAGATCTCTAACTAAGGATTTCAATCCACGCTCCCCATGCGGGGAGCGACTAGGGTTGCTGGCCTGGGAAACTGGGGCGTGGTTATTTCAATCCACGCTCCCCATGCGGGGAGCGACGTGGCGACCGTGTGTTGGCGTTCTGGAAAGATGATATTTCAATCCACGCTCCCCATGCGGGGAGCGACGTACAGGAAGCCGCAATGCTTGATACCTATGACATTTCAATCCACGCTCCCCATGCGGGGAGCGACGAATACTTTTTCCGATAGTTGGGCGGCTGGATTATTTCAATCCACGCTCCCCATGCGGGGAGCGACCGTCAGTAGTCAGATAGGTATAGACAACCTTATTAATTTCAATCCACGCTCCCCATGCGGGGAGCGACCCAGCGGTCTGACCTTCGGTGGTGCCATCATTATTTCAATCCACGCTCCCCATGCGGGGAGCGACGTAGAACAGGCGGTCTATAAAATCCTTAACACGATTTCAATCCACGCTCCCCATGCGGGGAGCGACAATATATTTCAGAATGTCTTTGGCATTATTCAATTTCAATCCACGCTCCCCATGCGGGGAGCGACTAAGTGGAGCGGGAATATGGAAATATGCGGCAGAATTTCAATCCACGCTCCCCATGCGGGGAGCGACGCTTCGTCATTTCGTCTAGGGTTCTTGTCATAAGATTTCAATCCACGCTCCCCATGCGGGGAGCGACCCCGGAAAACGGGCGGTCAACGGCCAGGGAAAACATTTCAATCCACGCTCCCCATGCGGGGAGCGACTGCGTGCTTTTACTCCTGTCATCCAGTACATTTCATTTCAATCCACGCTCCCCATGCGGGGAGCGACCCCTTTACTCTCTTATTCTTTCAGTGCCATTTGATTTCAATCCACGCTCCCCATGCGGGGAGCGACAGGGCAGGAAACGGTGGACGGCCTGACATTGGAAATTTCAATCCACGCTCCCCATGCGGGGAGCGACCGGAGCGTTTTCCGGATGATTCGGACTTATGGTTATTTCAATCCACGCTCCCCATGCGGGGAGCGACCACCGTTTATCAACCACGTAGGGATTTATATAGGATTTCAATCCACGCTCCCCATGCGGGGAGCGACTGCCGTGAAGGAAGATTCCACCGGGAGCGAGCCGATTTCAATCCACGCTCCCCATGCGGGGAGCGACGATGCTATCTAATCCTATTAGACATCGAACCAAAATTTCAATCCACGCTCCCCATGCGGGGAGCGACGGATTTGTCAATTCCAAACGGCGCGACAAGCTTTATTTCAATCCACGCTCCCCATGCGGGGAGCGACTCGGTCAATTCTGGAGGTGGGTCAAGTGCTCGAATTTCAATCCACGCTCCCCATGCGGGGAGCGACTGCTGGCTACCCTACTGACCCTGCTCGTTTCGATATTTCAATCCACGCTCCCCATGCGGGGAGCGACCCCATTAGGGAACGTGTAACGACTATTCTGAAAGATTTCAATCCACGCTCCCCATGCGGGGAGCGACTGTCCAATAGCCATCCATGTGATACTGATGTCGGATTTCAATCCACGCTCCCCATGCGGGGAGCGACAATCGCGGGCTGTCTCTTTGCAGGCAACGCCGGTGATTTCAATCCACGCTCCCCATGCGGGGAGCGACTTCGTCAAAAATTGTGATTTCGAGATGGCAAAAAATTTCAATCCACGCTCCCCATGCGGGGAGCGACGCGGCAAATTTACTGGTGGTACGGAAGGTCTATAATTTCAATCCACGCTCCCCATGCGGGGAGCGACCTTGCCAAGCCAGCTTATATTCCAGCATGTTCGTATTTCAATCCACGCTCCCCATGCGGGGAGCGACAGTCAAACAAAAAACACTGAATCCATGCGGGATTCAACATATAATTTTGCGAACCTCATAAAGCAAGTCCTCTGGAGCACGCAAAATCGTTATTAAAATTTATAGGAGCTTGTAGTTCGCATTACAGGATTAAGTTTCCATCTGGATTATATCCAGTCTTAATTCCAACATGGATAATTTTACCTGGCTTAACTTTTCCCAAATTGTAAAACCGTAAACTATCCTTGTTTAGATCTATAATGCTTTCAAGTTGCCCCCGCAATGCCACAAACTGTGCTTCATCCAATGAACACTCAAAGACTGAGTTTTGAACACGCTGTCCATGTGCTACGCAGCATTTGGCAACCTGTCTTAGACGTTTTCGGCCAGCGGCAGTTTCCGTATTCACATCATAAGTTACTACAATCCGCACTCTGACCTCACCTCTCATCTCTTAATGCAAGAATGCAGGATATCCATCTAGATCCTGACGAATATACTTAGCCAGTAATAGAGCTTGGGTATAGGGTACCAATCCCCAGGGAATTTTTTCCTTCAGAAAAGGATGTTCTATTTCATCCCGTTTTCGTTCCTGCCAATGTTCTAAAACAGTTTTTCTCCCTTTGTCATTTAACAATACCGCTCCTGATTCTGTCAAATCAAAATCTTTGGCGGCAACGATTCGGTTATTTACTAAATTTAGCACAAATCGATCCCCACAGACGCTTCGAAGTTCTTCCATAAGATCTAAGGCCAATGATTCACGACCAGGACGATCTCGATGCATAAAACCAACGTAAGAATCTAACCCTACAGACTCTAACGCTGAAGCACAATCATGCGCTAAAAGTGTGTAAACAAATGACAACAGAGCATTCATGCGATCTAAAGGCGGTCTTTTATTTCTCTCTTTTAAAAAAAAATGTTTTTTGTCTGTTAGAATCATATCATCAAAAATAGAGAAATATAAATGAGCTGCATTGCCCTCCACTCCACGCAATTCTTCCGTAGAATTAACAGTCTGTACTCCCCGGAGAGAACTCTTCAGATTGGCAATTACTTCTTCAAATTTGGGCAAATCAATACGCATGGGGTGATCGCGAGTGTATCTCATAAGAGTAGAGCGTGCATTATAAATCTTACCGGTAATCATATATTTGGACAATGTACAGCAAAAGGGCTCCTGCTCCGACAATCGATATTGTGCTTTTCTTAGCAATACATTCCCGTGGCTTGCTCCACATACCCTGGCTAAAAAACGCCCATTTGGTTTTAAAAAACAAAACCCTATATTCCGTTTGGCACATTCGCCCAATAATGCAGGAGAAGCGCCTCTATACCCAAAATAGAGAATGTTTTCTAAATTGAGAAGGGGCAGCTGTGCTGCCCTTTCTTGATTTTTCCAAAGAACTATATTTGCGTCTTCCAAGGACAAATATGCATCTTCTGACATTACGAACAATGTGTTTAGCAACTTTCTCATTTTTTACCATCCCCCAGCATATCCTGATAATATTCTGCCACATTACTGCGTTTAAGCAATGAGGGAAGACAGTAATCTTTTAAAGAACAGCTGCTACATCTTTTGCTAGGTTTCACTTTAGGAATAATCCCCCGGGAAAAATAACCATGCATTTCTAACAGAGTATTTTTTGCGGCAAGCCTCAAGGTATCTGTAATTTCTATACGCCTACGGCGCATTAACTCATGATAGAAGAGATCTGCTGCATCAATATGGCAGGCCAGCATTTCTTCCAAGCAAAGAACCTCACAGCACAGCTGCAGCATATCGCTGCCATCATCTTTGTCTTTGCCCCGTTTATACTCAACTGGATTCACCTGCCAAAGACCGCGATGCTTGGGCAAATGGATTCCAATTTCTTCTTGTTCCGTAGGCAGAAACTCTACCACATCACATTGTCCTGAAATTCCTAACTGAGGTGATGCAATTTTCAGGGCTCTCACTGTCATGATTCCAGCCCTTTTCTCAACATAGTCATTTTTATGAGCATTCTTGTGCACCAATTCTCCTTCAGCAGTCAGACGGTTCTCAGCCCAAACCTGCCCAATATGAATGAGTGCCCATTGTCGCCTACAAAATGCAAAGTGCTGAATTCCTGACAGTAAGAGATATTCATCTTCTTTATATGCCATTTTTCCCTTTATTTTTCATTATGTATGGCAATGCACCGGTTTATTCTTCTACTTTTTCCTGTTCAACCATCTCCGTGCAGTGAACCCCGGTCGGCCAATTTGCTGTATCTACTGTTACAGCATAATCTTCAAACGAGCGTGCAACTTTCTGGGCATCCTTCTTTTCTACCTGCACACGGTTAAACAGTTTATAAGATTGCGTATTGCCCAAAACAGAATCATGCTTAAACACATACAGCTTTCTTACTGCCATATTGCCTCTAGCGGCAGAATGGTCATTTTCAAACATATTTACCAATGCTTCCCAAAGCAGCTTTAAGTCATCTTCAGAAAAGCCAGTAGATTTTTGTGCCAGGTTGGCAGAAACATAGCCTTCCATCCGATACAAGCCATAAGGCACGATATATTTCCGTCCCATCTCAGTTTTTTTATTAGCTGCATCTTTCTCAGTAGTGATGGCTACCCGCGTAATGGTAATTTCTTGCGGTGTAATGGGGTCAATGCTCCGGGAAAATCCCAGTTGCACCGGTCCTCTCACCTGGCCACAATTCAGTGCTCCTTTTACGAAGGTGGTCATAACTGCGCCAAAGGTCCGCACGTCATAGAAGTTTTGGCACATGAAATCTTTAATTTTTTTATCGGCATCGGGGTCTTTTTTCTTTATATCTTTAATATCGTTTACATTCAAATACTCCAACGCCGTTTTATCACTGGATTCCAACGGAACAGACTCTTTAATATAAATCTTATAGCCTTTTTCATCTGCCTTGGCATCTTCTACATAGTTGCGGATTTTCCGTTTAATGCAGACGTCCGTTACCAGACCCAAGCCCGTTTCCGGATCTACCCGGGGCATATTCCCTGCATCAGGGTCCCCATTAGGATTTCCGTTCTCCACATCATACAGCACCACAAAATCGTATCTGTTTTGAATTGCTTCGCTCATCATTTTTCCTCCTTTTTCGTAAACCGTTTTTGGGTTTCCTGATAATACCCTAAAATAAATACCCCTTGTTCTTCTTGATTCAACCGACTGGGAATAGGCTTTCCTTGATTCGGCATCACAATTTCATCGGCCAGCGCTTGCAGCTTTTTGGAATAGTAAACTTGTTGTCTTTTTTCCAACTTTGCCAGATGTGCATTAGCCAACTTCATAAGTGTCGGAAAAACAGACCCCGGTGTTGCACAGGCTGCATTGAAATACCGATCCTTAATGGTGGCGTTAATGCCAGGATTAGCGGCTTCCTGCAGTGCCTCAAGAACTGAGAACAAACGCCCCAATACATAGGGCAACGCCTTACAATCTTCATTGACTGCCATAGTTAAATCTTCACCCCATCTTTCAAAATGATTTTTTAATAAGTACGCTTTAATAAAAGCGGCTTTGACATAAGTAATTTTGTTGACAGTAGTCGTCCCATTATCTCCTCTTTCATCCTGGTCAGAGAAAACTCTCAACAAGATATTCTGATACATAGCTTCTGGATAGGGCTGTCCCTGCAGAATACTCCGCAGCAAACTGCCTGCCAGCAAGGGGGATGATGCAGGATCCTTAGAATGTGGATTAACTGTAGCCTTGAGCAATCTCCACAAAGGAATTTGTTCTTGCTTTTCCCAGCTCGGGCGTACAATTTTCATACGCTGGTGATGCTCTGCAATGTGGGCAATTGTTGCTCCAAAGGTATTGCGATAAAAGAATCGGATGGAAAGACGTGCTGCATTAGGGGCCAATCCCAATACATAAAACGGTTCATCAGGTGACAATGTTACGCCAGAAATATCAGCTTGCTGTCCCTTAGAAATTTTTTCAATCATTGCAGCTAAGTCAGCTTCCGAAATTCCTGCATCATTACCCATACACTCAGAAAAGCCATCTTGATACAATGGGTTGGCATCAGCTGACCAATACACCACGGTATCACCACCCACAAGGCTGCATTTTCTTTCTCGGATTAGATAATTCAAAGCTGCGGAATAAGCAAATGCTGCATATTCTCCTACAGGAGCATTATTGCCCTGTTCCCCATCATGACCATAGGATTCAAGAGCATTTGTATTAAAAGATACAATAGCGGCTCCGCTAGTCTGGGCCCCCCTCACTCCTTTGATATTAGGGTGAATACGCGCTATAGGAACATTTTTTCTTCCTGTTACTAAACATTGGCCTCTAGTGAAATCACCAATAGAATTTGCTTTAAAGGAATCCCACGCTCTACAAATTTCTTTATCTTTAAGTGGACTATCCTGATTAACAATAAAGATTAAATTTCCGCCATTATTTATGGCATCCGGTTCTGCATTAATCAGAGAATTTTGTTCAGCCTCTAATGGGTTCCAGCAATCAAAAAATTTTAGTATAGCTTTTGCAACTGTAGATTGACAATGGTCCAATATCTTATGATGCAATTCTTTAGCTGCGTTAAATTTTTCTAATTGAACACTTCCTTTTTCATATCCCAATAAATATCCGGCATTATCGCATAAAAAATGTGCTTTCTTTTGCGTTCCTGATCTATGTTCAGGTTCAGGTACTAATAGAAACTTTTTTAAGCTTTTACCATCACTTGTTTCCGCCAAAATTGATTGAAGCTGGATTAATTTACCATCTTCATTCAATACTACTTGATAAGATATAGGCAATTTACTCCAGCCAGGCTTACCTACAAGGCCATCCCTAATCAAAGAATCGTAATAATCTGTCAGGGCTTGTAAGATCATTGATGCACCTCACAATTCCGCAAATCCAGGATGCCATCTTTTAATTCTGCCTTGAAAAACATTGGCGTAATTTGTTCTGGATTGCTATAGTCCATATCATACAGCATATAGCCTAGGGATTGGGTATACGGATAGGGTATCAATACTTCTTCATCCTCTACCAAGCGGAAACAAGCAGGAAATTCTCTGGTTCCAAAGTAAGGTTGATGGTAACATTGTCCCTTTCGTGCCCGACGGGTAAGCATTTCGCGAAATTTCCCAGGATTATCACCTGCAGCGGCCTTATCAGTCATCTCAAAATGGAGAGTGATGCAGTAGCGTACATCTTTTAAAACAGTAGAGGCTCTCTGCATGATATCCTGCCTTGTAACAATCATAATAGGTTTACCTTTTTTAGCATTTGCCTTTACTGAACTTGCACTTAACTTATGCATAAGTTCATTCCGGCGGATGTTGGTGAATTTAATGGGATTGAGTACATCAATTTCATCAATCACATACCGCAATCCTGGATGCCAATAGATGGCCTCTACCAAGCCGCGCGCTGCTGACGGGGTCATTACATCATAGGAAACTCGCTCAGCCTTCATCTCCGGCCGGGTAAAGCAGGCATACGGCCCCCAGCATTCAATCTTCACTCCATAATTCATCCTATCACCTCATTTTGTTCAAATTGCAGCATTACCAACATATTCCCATCCCCTCCTCATGATGGTAATGAAAGCCCATTTTCTCATCATAGACTTTTTCCAGATTTGTCAGTATCGCCAAATTTTCGTCTAGTTCAATTGCATAACCATCATTAATCAATTGTTCATATAAACCTTTAGTATGAAAAAAAGCACCAGAATATACGTTAACACTGTATTTTGCTGCCTTTCTCATCAATTCTCTATTGCGCACACCTAATCGTAGTTGATTTGCAATCACTTCTGCGTTTTCGTCAAGAGGGATAAACACTGTTTTGGTGTGATCCTCAATCAAATGAAAATCTTTGGCGATTTGCGCAAATGACAGTCTGTTGGATTTCTCCAAAATCTTTTTTTCATCCAGGATAACCTCCTTAGCCTGATAAAGATGTTTAAAATAATATTCAATGGCATTAGGAGAAGATATTTCATCTGGTATAAAAGCTTTAGTCAATTGCGTACACTGTCGTTCTTGTTTTAGAAATCGACTTTTTTGACTTTCCTCTGTTTGGAAAATATGGACAATACTTTCTTCTAAAGGATGCTTTCCTTCCCGATTACAGCGCCCACCACCTTGAATGAGAGAATCAATTCCGGTTTCTTCAATATATACAACCGGAAAATCAATATCCACTCCTACTGAAATAATGCTTGTAGAAACAACTCGACAGGTTTCACCAGCCTTAAGGCGTCTTTTCATTTCTTCAATGACTTTATGCCGATGAATTGGGCATAAATCTGTAGATAAATACCAGCAGTTATCCTGATCAGCTACAGCAGCATAAACCTTTTGAGCTTCGGCCTTTGTCAGACATACACACAAGGCTTGCTTGCTACGAGAGATTTGTTCTCCAATAGTTTCGTAGGTCTGCAGACCATCATCCTGGAACTTTGTTCTTTTAAAGAATTTGTACATTTCCGAGATATTGTCCATGATTTCCTTAGGGCGTTCTGCAAAGAAATCATCCAAAGCCGGCTGGGTAGCACTGCACAGAACCTCAGTACATTGAAAGTCTTTTGCCAAACATTCCATTGCTTGAGTAACCGCCTTTAGAAAATTTGTTGGAAGCATTTGGGCTTCATCATAAATTATGACACTGTTTGCCACATTGTGAAGCTTGCGGCAACGAGAAGTTTTATTTGCAAACAAAGATTCGAAGAATTGTACATTAGTAGTCACAATTATCGGAGCATCCCAATTTTCTGCTGCCAAACGTTTTTGCAGCATATCTTCATTAGTATCATCATAGTCTACCTGGCTGTGGTGTTCTAAAACATTTTGATTTCCTAAAAAAGATTTTAGAACATATGATGTTTGCTCAATAATAGAAGTATATGGAATTACGTAAATAATACGCTCTTTTCCATATTTTTTAGCTTGTTCTAAAGCAAATGCAAAACTAGAAATTGTTTTGCCACCCCCAGTGGGGACAGTCAGGGAATACATTCCAGGGGGCTCTTTTCCCATAGCAATACAGCGTTTCAGGATTTCGCAGCGTTTCTCGTTCAATGCGTTCTTGGCAGATAAATACCCTTTCTCTTGAAGTTTGTCAAAAAAAGCAGCGTGTAATTCGGGAATAGAAGCAAATTTCCCTCGTTCTTGTTGATGGGGATTCATATATCTTTCTGTATCCAGGAAATCTGCATCCACCAAACTGGAAAAAAGCATTCTCATCCTCATGGTATTTACAATACTATTCTGGCTGCGCAGAAGTTCCATCGGTATTCCCAATTTTTCAGGTTTTCCCAATTCATTCATATACGCACCATAATCTGGAATACGTTTTTTCATTCTTCCGCAGAAGCTGCTTTCTTCTCCTGTATCAAGCTTACTTCCCATATCTGGCAAACCTGCGTGATGTCCCGCAATACACATTGCCTCATACACACTATTCATTTCTCGATTTCTGAACAAGAGTTGTGCTCCAGCAGAAGAATGGTCTACTCCGCCTTTCATCAAACCTCGAATATATTCCTGAAATTCTTTGGAATATTTACCCACATCATGATATTTTCCGCACTGATAAGCCATTTGCTTCATTTCAGGACCTGTTGCAAATGATTCAGCTAATTCTGCAACGTGGATTAAATGATCTATCAGCTGCTGTGGAGCATCCTGTCCTTCACCATTTAAGTGTGCAATGTACTGAGAATCCTCTAGATTTTCCATAGGCCCTCCTTTATGATTTACTTTTCATAAGGAAAGATTGAGGTAGAAAATACTTATTATATAAATTCTCCATATCCTCTAATTTTCCTTCTTTCTGCCTAGAAATATTTCAGAGATTTCAAAAACACCAAGTCGAATCGTTTACTCACAAAATTCTTTATTAAAAAAATTGTGGTACATTGCGCAGGTTTTATTCAATTCTTGACTTCTCTTTTATTCTATCACAAACCATGTACAAAAATAATCCCACTTGAAATTCTTTTTCTTGAATTTCAAGTAAATGATTAAAAATGAACATTTTAATCATTTTAGGTTTGCTTTTCTTGAGGGAAACAAGCAGCAATAATTCTTATGCAGTTAACTGCTTTCTTTTTCCAGCAACTCTCCCCTACAGAAGACAACGTTTTCCCCTCCCCTTCCCTATTCCTTATTTTCTTCTTCTCCTTCCATCGTTCCTTCTGCAAGGATACGGATGGCTTCTGGGTTTCCCAGCTCTGCGGCTTTGGCATAATATGCCCGGGCTTTTTTCTGGTTTGCGGGGGTAGGTTCCTGGGTGGCGTACAGGTCGCCTAGATAGAGCAGGGCTTCGGTATTGTCCTGCTTGGCGGCTTTTTCGAACCAGGGCAGAGCCTGGTCTTCTGCTTCTAACAGTACCAGCAGGGCGCCCAGTTCCACCATTGCATCTATGCTGCCCAGCTGGGCGGCCTGGTAAAACAGTTCCAAAGCGCTGTCCGCATCGTCTCCGGCGCCAAAGGCGTAGTATTTGCCCAATAGGACCAGGGCGTGGGTACTGCCTGCTGCGATTTGCTGCTCCAGGGTTTCTTGCTGCAAGGGGTTCAGTTTTTTGCCGGCAAGGATTGTTTCTTCAATTTCCATCATATATATCTCCTGTTTTAGGCACGCTGCTGGGTGCCGGGTATTTGGGGTATTCGTTTCCAGTGTAGCGGACTTGGGCTCCGGCGTCAATTGTTTCGTCCCAGAACTTGTTATTTTTCGTGAAATTCCTGCAATTATGGTTATCTTCCCACTCAGGCGGCTTCTTTTTGGGGAAGCCGGGAAAACTCGGAAAAAATGTGAAGGTTCTATGTTCTTTGGGGAAAAATTTGCTATAATATAAGGTATTCTTTACGAAGGAGGCTGCTATGTCCAAGAAACCTTACGTGCCCGCAGAGATGCTGACCAAGCTGTGGCGGGCGATGATTGAATTTGACATGATCCAGGAGGGGGACAAGATTCTCATTGGTCTTTCCGGCGGCAAGGACAGCCAGTTTATGACGGCTGCGCTGGCTGAGGCCCGGAAGCACAGTCCTCGCCATTTCGATTTATACGCCTATACGGTGGACGGAATGTTCGCCCCGGATTTTCCCAAAAAGGAACTGGAGGACTTCTGTGCTAAGTACGGCATCGAACATTATTCCGACCAGGTGAATGTGGAGGAGGTCTGGGGTCACCGGGGCAATACGCCCTGCTTCTCCTGTGCCTATTTCCGCCGGGCGGCTACCAACCGGAAGGCCAAGGAACTGGGCTGCAATAAGGTGGCGCTGGCCCATCACAATGATGATGCGGTGGAAACGCTGCTGCTCAATCTGTTCAATTCCGGGCAGCTGAAGACGTTCATGCCCTCCACCTATCTGACCAAATCGGGGATTACCGTAATCCGTCCGCTGCTGTTCTACCGGGAGTCGGAGATTATTGCCAACGGCAAGGAAATCGGGCTGGTGCCCCTGAAGAATCCCTGTCCCTACGATGGCAAGACCCAGCGCCAGGAGATGAAGGAAATGGTGGTCCGGCTGGAAGAATCGGTGCCCCATCTGTACGATCATCTGGCCGCCGCGCTGCGCCGCAGTGAGCAGGAAGAACTGTGGCCGGAGAAGCTGAGTCAGCAGGCCATGCTGGGGCGCTTCCGGGATTTCTGGAAAAAAGAACAGGGCTGACCTGGCTCTTTTATATATAGATTATTATTCCCATGAGGGGGAAGAAAAGAGGAGCTTTGTATGGAACAATTTCTTGAACGGGTCTTCCATCTCAAGGAAGCCCACACCACCGCCCGGACGGAAATCGTCGCCGGGATTACTACCTTTATGACCATGGCCTACATTCTCATTGTCAACCCGCTGATTCTCAGCAGCACGGGCATGGATAAAGGGGCTCTGCTGACGGTTACGGCCATTGCGTCCGCCGTTGGTACCATTTTCATGGCCATCTTTGCCAACTATCCGTTTGCTCTGGCCCCCGGCATGGGGCTCAACGCCTACTTTGCCTACACGGTGGTGCAGCAGATGGGCTATCCCTGGCAAATGGCTTTGGCCGCGGTTTTCGTGGAAGGTGTCATTTTCATTCTGCTGACCCTGACCAGTGTCCGGGAAGCGATTTTCAACACCATTCCTCTGACCCTGAAGCAGGCCATTTCCGTAGGTATTGGTTTGTTCATCGCCTTCATCGGTCTTTTGAACGCCCGGATCATCGTCGCCAACCCGGCCACGAAGGTTTCTCTGTATTCCTTTACCAAGGCCATGTCCGACGGCACGTTCCACAGTGTGGGGATTACCGTTCTCCTGGCCATGCTGGGCATTATGTTTACTGCTATTTTGATTATTAAAAACGTGAAGGGCAACATCCTGTTTGGGATTCTGGGCACCTGGATTGCCGGCATGCTGTGCGAAGCCGTGGGCCTGTACGTACCGGATCCCAAGCTGGGCACCTTCAGCGTATTCCCCAATTTTTCCGGCGGGCTGTCTTCCTTCCTGCCCATCAGCCCGGCGCCTCTCTTTATGCAGATGGACTTTAGCCGGGTGTTCTCCCTGGACTTCTTTGTGGTTATCTTCGCGTTCCTGTTTGTGGACCTGTTTGATACCCTGGGCACCATCATTGGCGTAGCCACCAAGAGCAATATGCTGGACGAAAACAACAAGCTGCCCCATATCAAGGGGGCTCTGCTGGCTGATGCTGTGGCCACCTGCGTAGGTGCTGTCATGGGTACCAGCACTGTAACCACGTTCGTAGAAAGTGCTGCCGGGGTTTCCGAAGGCGGCCGGACCGGGCTGACGGCGGTTACCGTTGCCGTGCTGTTCCTGCTGTCCCTGTTCCTGTCCCCGTTCTTTATGGCCATTCCTTCCTTTGCCACTGCTCCGGCTTTGGTAATTGTAGGGTTCCTGATGTTCAGCTCCATTATCGGCATCGACTTCAATGATCTCAGTGAAGCCATTCCGGCCTACATTGCCATCATTGCCATGCCCTTCTGCTACAGCATTTCCGAAGGTATCTCCTTTGGTACCATCAGCTATGTAGCCATGAACCTGCTCACCGGCAAGGCTCACAAGGTCAGCCCTCTTATGGGGGTATTGGCGGTACTGTTTGTGCTGAAGTATTTTATGTTGTAAAAAGTTGCTATAACAAGAAAAGTCAGGCTCTTCTCTGCAATGCAGAGAGGAGCCTGACTTTTTGGTTGTGCGGTTAATGAACATTATAGACGTGGTGCCGGGTATCCACTCTCTATCCGTTTTTAATATCAGTGCGGTCGGCAGGGGCTAGTGCTAGTGCCGGGATTTGAGAAGCAACTACAGAAAATTTGCCCGTGGGCAAATTTTAGGCTCATCACGGAAAATTGGGGGATACGAAATCTAAGACAGAATTTAAAAACTGAAAAAAGGTATTGAAAAAGAGCAC
>PPYF01670521.1_pt1 | contig 31879 bp, 29 predicted proteins | sample 1559871 | NCBI WGS metagenome assembly PPYF01 (sample SAMN08240021, study PRJNA423297) | Human gut metagenome, whole genome shotgun sequencing project.
CGGTGACGGTGGAATACTTGATGTAATCGCCGTTCAGGCTGCGGGCACGGTACACCTCGTACTTGGCCGCGCCGGTGACAACCTTCCATTTCAGGGTAGGACGGCCCTGCGCGTCGTTGCCGCCGGTGACGGTGGGGGCGGACAGGGTCTGCTTGTAGGTGACGCTGACCACGCTGCTCCACGCGCCTGCCGTGCCGTCGGATTTCAGGGCGCGGACCTTGTAGTAATAGGTATTGCCGTTTTCGATGTAGCTGGTGTTGGTGTAACTGGTGCCGGTGACGGTAGAATACTTGATGTAGTCACCGTTCAGGCTGCGGGCGCGGTACACCTCGTACTTGGCCGCGCCGGTGACGGCCTTCCATTTCAGGGTCGGACGGCCCTGCGCGTCATTGCCGCCGGTGACGGCGGGGGCGGACAGAGTGCCTGTCGAGGCGGCGCGGTAGGTCACGGACACGATGCTGCTCCACGCACCTGCCGTGCCGTTGGCATCCAGAGCGCGCACCTTGTAGTAGTAGGTATTGCCGTTTTCGATGTAGCGGGTGTTGGTGTAGCTGGTGCCGGTGACGGTAGCGTACTTGATGTAGTCGCCGTCCTTGCTGCGGGCGCGGTACACCTCGTACTTGGCCGCGCCGGACACGGCGTTCCATTTCAGGGTCGGACGGCCCTGACTGTCGTTGCCGCCGGTGACGGTGGGGGCGGACAGTGTGCCTGTCGAGGCGGCGCGGTAGGTCACGGACACGATGCTGCTCCACGCGCCCGCCGTGCCGTTGGCATCCAGAGCGCGAACCTTGTAGTAATAGGTGTTGCCGTCCTCGATGTAGCTGATGTTGGTGTAGGACGTGCCGGTGACGGTGCTGTACTTAATGTAGTCGCCGTTCATGCTGCGGGCGCGGTACACCTCGTACTTGGCCGCACCGGTGACAGCGTTCCATTTCAGGGTCGGGCGGCCCTGCGCATCGCTGCCGCCGGTGACGGTGGGCGCGGGCAGGCCGGTGCAGTGGACATCCGCGTTATACAGAGCGCTGTTCCCCTCGCCGGCGATCTGGATGGAGGTCCACTGGGTCACGGAGCCGTTGAAGTAGACATCCTTCAGCGCAGTGTCATAGCGGAAGGCGCAGATGCCGATGGATTTCACCGTGTTGGGCAGGGTGATGGTTTTCAGGCTGGGGCAGTCGTTGAAGGCGTAATTGCTCAGATAGGTGACGCCGCCGGACACCGTGGCGGTGGTCAGCTTGGCCATCTGGCTGCAGACGGCATCGCCCATAGTCCGCAGGCCGCTGGGCAGCGTGATCGCGGCGATGCTGTCGCAGTGGGTGAAGGCGTTGGACTCGATGGTGGTAACGCTGCTGGGGATGGTGATGGCGCTCAGTCTGGTGCAGCCCAGAAACAGGCAGGAGCCGATGCGCTTCAGGCCGCTGGGCAGCGAGACAGAGGTCAGCTGGGTGCAGTTGGAGAACATGGAATAGCCCAGCTCCGTAATGCCGCTGTTCACCACGACCTTGTTGACGCGCTGGATGCGGGCCTTGGTACACCATGGCGCGGCACTGTTGCCATCGTCATCCATGTCGTAGTTATACGTGGCGCCGGTGCCGCTGATGGTCAGGGTGCCGGTGTTGTCCAGCGTCCAGGTGGCGCTGTCGCCGCACTTGCCGCTGGCCAGCGCGGCGGCGTAGGCGGTGTCCACCATGCCCAGCGGAAGGGCGCTGAGCAGCATGAGAGCCGCCAACAGGATGGATAGGATACGTTTTTTCACAGAAACTCCCCTTTTCTTTATGATCTCCGCCGGTATGTGCCGGCAGGTCATTACAACGATAGAATACACCTGTTTTTGTGCGATTTCAATAAGCTGGCTGCATAGTATCGAGGGTCTTTTTGCAAAAAACAGAAAAATCGCATAAATAAAGAGAACGGCGGAAACCGTTCTCTTTTTTGCGTATGTGGGCGGTCACAGGATGGGGCCGCGGCGGTCGGGGTCCTGGGGTGCGAAGTCCAACAGGCCCTTGCGGCACACCACGCAGCCCGCCACGCCCACCGCCGCCATGGCGGCCAGCGCGGCTCCGACGCCGCCGGTGCCTCCGAACAGTCCCAGCGGATCGTTCATGGCGTTGAAGGCGGCGTGGGCGGCGAAGCCGGGCAGGATGCTGCCGGTGCGGCGGCGGAGGAAGCCGAAGGCCAGACCCATCAGGAAGGCGTAGACCATCTGGATGGGCGTCCCATGGACCAGGCCGAAGATGGCGGCCTGTAATACCAGAGCCAGCCAGGGCGGCATGGCACGCTCCAGACGGGTCTGGATGACGCCGCGAAACGTCAGTTCCTCCGCCAGCGGGCCCAGCACCGCCATGGTCAGGAACGTGTTCAGGCCGGTGGAGGCCAGGACGGACATATCCGCGTTGTACGCGGCCATCCACGCCTCCGGCAGGAGGGACAGCGCCAGATCCGTCAGGACGTACAGCACGATGCCGGCAAAGGAACAGAAGCCGACAGTCCAACCGGAGCAGCGGCGCAGGCACACGGCCTCTGACAGCGGCGTCTGGCGTATTTTGAACCACAGCAGCAGTCCCGCCGCGATGAAGAAATCGGCCAGCAGCGTGGCGGTGTCCGCGCCGTCCAGGATGCTCTGGGGATCGAAGCCGCCGGGACGCAGCGCGGAGCCGGCGATGGCGATGGCGGCGTAGATCGCGCCGGTCAACAGCTGCACTCCCAGAAAGAACAGCACGTACAACGCAGATTTCCCCAGCGCGGTCAGCACGCCTCTGGCGGTATAGGGGTGTCGGTGTTCCATACAGTCTCCTTTCTCACAGATCAGGTCCGGGTACGGTCAGGGTCAGTATAGCAGGGCGCGGCGGTTGGTGTCCAGCAACTCTGCGTAGCGTTGGTGGTTTTTGGACCAAAGCGGCGCAACCTCAGGTTGTCAGGGATAGAAAACAGGGGAGCGGCCCGTGTGCCGCTCCCCTGTTTTTACAGTTTGATGTCGCAGGCCATGCTCATGACGGCGCGGCCGCCCACGCGGACGGTGACGGTATCGCCGTCCGCATACAGGCGGCTGCGGATCTCCGAGGGGCGGTGCATATGCTCGCCCTGCAGGAACACATTCTCCTGTAAGGGCTGCACCAGCCCATGGCGGTAGAGATAGTAGGTCAGGGCGCCGTTGCTGGTGCCGGTGGCGCACTCCTCGGGAATGTCATACAGCGGCGCGTAATTGCTGCAGAAGGCGGTGCAGCCGTCGCCGAGGCAGAACATATGGACGCCGGTGACATCATAGCGTCTGGAGAGCGCCGTTACCGCCGGTTCATTCTGGACGGCGCGCAGCAGCGTATCGCGGTCACGGACGGGCATCATGATATCGGCCAAGCCGGTGGACACGATGGCGGGCAGCAGGCTGTCGGGGCGATCCGCCGGAGTCAGGCCGTAGGCTTCGTACAGCTCTGGCAGCTCCGGCTCCGTCAGTTCCCGTATCCAGTGGGGCGGCGCCATATCCATCCACACCGTATCGCCCCGAACGCCGATGGTCAGATCCGCGGCCTTGGTGTGGGCGGTGATATCGCCGTCACCGATGCGCCCCAGCGCCCGCAGCAGCGCGAAGGAGGCGATGGTGGCGTGGCCGCAGAGCTCCACCTCCCCCGCCGGTGTGAAGTAGCGCAGGATCACGCTGCCATCAGGGCTTCGGGTGACGAAAGCGGTCTCGGAGTGCTTGAATTCGGCGGCGATCTGCTGCATCTCCGCGTCGGTCAGCGGGCGGTCCGGCAGCACCACGCCCGCTTGATTGCCGCCGAACAGGCTGGCGGAAAAAGCGTCCATGACATAGGCTTCCATAGGGCGTACCTCCCAGTTTTTTTAATGAAGATAATTATAAACTGTCTTGCCATTCATGACAAGAGTATTTGACAGAACGACTTTTTTTCGTTAGAATAGAATTATATATCCGAAATGGAAATCAAAAAAGAAAGGAATCTCATCCAAAATGCTCAATGAGCGCAGTCTGTTATCGCAATTCCTACATTTCGCAGCCGCTACGGTGGCCTCCCTCATGGTTTTCAGCCTGTATTCCATCGTAGACGGACTGATGGTCGCCAAGGGCGTAGGCGAATACGCCATGGCGGCGGTGAATCTGGCGGTGCCGTTCACCAACGTGCTGTTCTCCATCGGCGTCATCTTCGCCGTCGGCACCAGCACCATCATCGCCATCTATCTGGGACAGAACCAGGGCGAGAAGGCCAACAGCCTGTTTTCCCAGAACATCGTGCTGCTGACCTGTATCGGCCTGACCATCACTGTCCTCGTCTTTGTATTTCTGGAGCCGTTCGCCGTGCTGCTGGGCGCAAAGGGCGTAACGTATCAATATACCATCGACTATCTCAAGGGCCTTGCGCCCTTCGCCGTGTGCTTCATTATCTCCTATAACATGGAGGTGCTGATCAAGACCGACGGCTTTCCCCGTCTGGCCATTCTGACGGTCATCACCGGCTGTCTGGCCAACTGTGTGCTGGACTACGTGGCCATCTTCGTTTTGGACTGGGGCGTTTGGGGCGCGGCCTTCGCCACGGGCCTTTCCCAGCTTCTGACGTGCATCATCTATCTGCGGCACTTCCTGGGCGGACACAACACCTTCCACTTCGTAAAGTTCAGGATGGACTGGAGCATCTACAAGCGTCTGATCCCGCTGGGCTTTGCCGACGGCGTGACGGAGCTGTGCAACGGCGTGATGATCTTCCTGTTCAACCGGGTCATCCTCCGGTGCCTCGGCGACGACGGGCTGGTGTGCTACACCATCATCGCCTATGTGAACACCCTCATCATCAACACTATGCTGGGTATCTCGCAGGGCAGCCAGCCGCTGGTCAGCTACCACTACGGCAAGGAGGACGCGGCAGGCTGCAGGAAGCTGCTGCGGTACGGTTTTACGGCGGTGGGCATCATGACGGCGGTGATCTTCGCCGGTGTGATGATCTTTGCCCCCCAGATCGCCGGGATCTTCCTGGGCGCGGAAAAGCCGGAGCTGCTGGGCAGCGCGGCCGGTGCGCTGCGGCGGTACGGTCTGTGCTACATACTGCTGGGAAGCAACATCCTCATGGGCGGCTTCCTGACGGCGGTGGAGCGGCCGAAGGCTGCCATCTCCATCTCCGTGGGCCGCGGACTTGCGTTTCAGGCCGGTGCGCTGCTGCTGTTGGCGGCAGCCGTGGGCGGCACGGGCATCTGGTTCGCGCCGGTGATCTCCGAGGCGCTGTGTGCGGTGATGGCGGTATGGTTCCTCCGCCGGTTCCTGCGGAAAACCGCGGCATAACGAGCATACAAAAAGTATCCCACGGCACAGCCGTGGGATACTTTTGCGCTCTATGGGATGTGTGCCTTACGCCTGCGCGGCCTTTTCCGCCATCATGCCCCGTATCACCTCGTCGATGCGGCGGGCAATGCGGCAGAAATCCTCCGCCGTGTAGCCCCTGGTGGTCATGGCGGCGGTGCCGATACGGACGCCGCTGGTCTGGAACGGGGAGCGCCGGTCTCCGGGGACGCAGTTCTTGTTAAGAGTAATGCCGCAGCGGTCCAGCTCCTCCTGCACCTCCTTGCCGGTGAGACCGGTGTCCGTCAGGTCCAGCAGGAACAGGTGATTATCGGTGCCGCCGGTGACCACGCGGTAGCCCATGGCCATAAACTCCGCCGCCATGGCCCTGCAGTTGGTCACCACGCTGCGGGCGTAGGCGCGGAAGGCCGGCGTCAGGGCCTCCTCCGCCGCTACGGCCTTGCCGGCGATGACGTGCTGCAGCGGGCCGCCCTGCGTGCCGGGGAATACGGCGCTGTCCACCTTCTTGGCCAGCTCCGGACGGCAGAAGATCAGGCCGCCGCGTGGCCCCCGCAGGGTCTTGTGGGTGGTGGTGGTGATGACATCCGCCAGACCGAAGGGGCTGGGGTGTTCCCCTGCCGCCACAAGCCCCGCAATGTGGGCCATGTCCACCATGAAGCAGGCGCCCACCTCCTGCGCCGCAGCGGCGAAGCGGGCAAAGTCGATGGTGCGGCTGTACGCCGAGGCACCGGCCAAAATCAGCTTGGGATGCAGCCGGCGGGCCAGCTGCTCCATACCGTCGTAGTCGATGAAGCCGTCATCGTCCACATCGTAAAAGTGCAGGTCGTAGAGCCTGCCGGAGAAGTTCACCGGCGATCCGTGGGTCAGATGACCGCCGTTGGAGAGGCTCATGGACAGCACGGTGTCGCCGGGCTGCAGCAGAGCCATGTAGGCCGCCAGATTGGCCGACGAGCCGCTGTGGGGCTGGACGTTGACGTGGTAGTCGGTGGAAAAGACCTCCTTCCACTTGGAGACGCAGTACTCCTCCAGCTCATCCACGATATGGCAGCCGCCGTAGTACCTGCCCTGATTGCCCATGGCCCGGTGGGCCGGATACCCCTCTGAATATTTATTCGTCAGGCAGCTGCCCACCGCGCGGAGCACGTCGCTGCTGACGAAATTTTCGCTGGCGATGAGCTCCACCGTGGTAGCCTGGCGCAGTTCCTCCTGACCGATCAGGTCAAATACGCGGGACGCCATAGACCTCTCCCCTTCCCTATTGTGGTAATGTGATTCCTATTATACACTATCTTGTGGTTTTGGCAAGAAAAATCTTCCCTCCATGGCAGATGGCACGAAAACGCCTATATCCTTTGTGGGTTTTTTAGAAAAAATGCAGAAAGAGAAAAAAGGGGTTGACATTTGCCGCCAAAAGCGGTATGCTACGCCCAGCTTCGGCAAAATACAGTGAGGAGGAAAGCAACATGAAGCGTCGCGGCACCGCTATGATGATGTGCGAGATGTGCATGGGTATGATGTCCATGTGCATGTTTCTGCGCGCCCAAAATGATCGGTTGCTTTCCAAAAACTGTTTGTCGGCTTGAAAAAGCCGGTGTGTGAACAAGCGGCGGAAGGTCGATCGACCTACCGCCGTTTTTTTGTTTGTTCCGGTGTGCAACAGGGCACGTGCACAGTCCTGCGGCTCGCCGTCAGCAAGATCATACAATTCCTTCAAAACACATTTGAAAAGGAGACATAAACCCATGAAACACAACACTTTCACCCGTTTGGCCGCTCTGGCCCTGTCCCTGGTGCTGGCCCTGAGCCTGGCAGCCTGCGGCAGCAAGGACAACACCAATGACACTACTGGCGACAAGGATGCCACCGCTGCCACCACCGTGAAGATCGGTGTACCCAACGACACCACCAACGAGGCCCGCGCTCTGCTGCTGCTGCAGGAGAACGGCATCATCAAGCTGGCTGACGGCGTGGGCATCACCGCCACCAAGAACGACATCGTGGAGAATCCGTACAATGTGGAGATCGTGGAGGCTGAGGCTGCCCAGCTGCCCAACCTGCTGCCCGACGTGGACTACGCCGTCATCAACAGCAACTACGCCATCAATGCCGGTCTGAACCCCGTCAATGACTCCCTGCTCATCGAGGGCAGCGCCTCCGCCTACGCCAACATTCTGGCGGTGAAGGAGGGCAACGAGAACGAGCCCAAGATCCTGGCCCTGAAGGCCGCTCTGGAAAGCAAGCAGGTGGCCGACTACATCAGCGAGACCTACAACGGCTCCGTGGTGTCTGTGGTGGAGAATCCCACCGACGGCTATGATGCCTCCGTGGATTACGACGCTCTGAAGGGTCAGACCATCACCATCGCCGCCTCCCCCACGCCTCACGCCGAGATCCTGGAGGTCGCCAAGGAGATCCTGGCTGCCAAGGAGATCACCCTGGATATCCAGTCCTTCAACGATTATGTGGTGCCCAACACCGTTGTGGATGACGGTACCGTGGACGCCAACTACTTCCAGCACCTGCCCTATCTGGAGGACTTCAACACCCAGAACGGCACCCACATCGCTTCCATCGCTGCCATCCACGTGGAGCCCATGGGCCTGTACGGCGGTAAGCAGACTACGCTGGACGCTCTGACCACCAAGTAACGAAGAAAGGAGGGAGACGTCCATGATCGAACTCAAGCATGTCAGCAAGACATTTGATGCCGGTACAGCCGGTGGGGTAGACGCTCTCAAGGACGTCTCCCTCACCATCGAGGACGGCGACATTTACGGCATCATCGGTATGTCCGGCGCCGGAAAAAGTACGCTGGTGCGGTGCATCAACCTGCTGGAGAAGCCTACCAGCGGTGAGATCATCGTCAACGGCCAGCGGCTGGACACCATGACCCCCGCCCAGCTGCGGGCGGCGCGGCGGGAGATCACCATGATCTTTCAGCGGTTCAACCTGCTGATGCAGCGCACCTGCCTGCGGAACGTGTGCTTTCCCATGGAGCTGGCGGGCGTGAAGAAGGCTGAGGCCGAGCAGCGCGCCCGTGAGCTGCTGGAGCTGGTGGGTCTGCCCGACAAGGCAGACTCCTACCCTGCCCAGCTGTCCGGCGGACAGCAGCAGCGCGTGGCCATCGCCCGTGCGCTGGCCACCCATCCCAAGGTGCTGCTGTGCGACGAGGCCACCAGCGCCCTGGACCCCAACACCACGCGGCAGATCCTGGAGCTGATCCGTGACATCAACCAGAAGCTGAACATCACGGTGGTGGTCATCACTCACCAGATGAGCGTGGTGAAGGAGATCTGCAGCCACGTGGCCATTCTGGACGAGGGCCGTGTGGCCGAGTCCGGGCTGGTAGGCACGGTGTTCGCCGCCCCCAAGTCCGCGGCGGGCCGTCGGCTGGTGTTCCCCGGCGGCGCGGACGCTCAGGTGTACGATCCGTCGGAGGAGAAGCTGGTGCGGCTGGTGTTCAAGGACAGCAAGACCACCAGCATCCCCTTGATCGCGCGGCTGGCGGCGGAGGAGAACATCTTCTGCAACGTCATCTCCGCCAGCACCCAAAAGCTGTCCGAGGAGGTCTACGGCAGCATGATGCTGGGCATCCCCAGCAGGCAGTTCGACAAGGCTGTGTCCTTTATTCACAACGTAGCCAACGTGGAAGTTGAGGAGGTGGAGTGAGCATGTACAGCAATCTGTTTTCCCCGGAGTCTATTCAGGACCTGGTACGTGCGCTGCCTACCCTGCCCCTCGCCGTGTGGGAGACGTTCTACGTCACCGTCATCAGCACGGCGCTGTCGCTGGTCATCGGCCTGCCCTTGGGCGTGCTGCTGGTGGCGGGCGAGAAGAACGGCGTGCTGCCCCTCCCCCGCTGGCTGATGCAGGTGCTGAACGTCATCATCAACCTGCTGCGCTCCATCCCGTTCCTGATCCTGATGATCATGGTATTCCCTCTGTCCCGCCTGCTCATCGGCACCGCCGTGGGCACCACGGCCACTATCGTTCCGCTGGTGGCGGCGGCGTTCCCCTTTGTGGCGCGTCTGGTGGAGAGCAGTCTCCGCGAGGTGGACGGCAACATCATCGAGGCCGCCCAGAGCATGGGCGCTACGCCGATGCAGATCATCTGCAAGGTAATGATCCCCGAGAGCGTACCCTCTCTGATCCAGAACGTGACCATCGCGCTGACTACCATTCTGGGCTACTCCGCTATGAGCGGTATCATTGGCGGCGGCGGTCTGGGCAAGATCGCCATCGACTATGGCTACTATCGGTACAAGTACCTGGTAATGCTGGTGGCCGTGGTGATCCTGGTGATCCTGGTGCAGCTGTTCCAGAGCATCGGCACATGGCTCAGCAAGAAGTGCGACAAGCGCCTGAAAAAATGAAAGCAAAAAGGAAGGACCCTTGCGGGTCCTTCCTTTTTGCTTTTTGGGGGAGGCGAGGTCTGTCCCGGTCAAAAAAAGAGACGCCCGCGGGCGTCTCTTTTTTTTTGCTTTGCAGGCAGATCAGTCGATCATGCTCTTGAGGTCAGCGGAAACGGTGATGGGGGCTGCGGTAGCGGCCTTCACCTGCTCCACGGTGAACTCGGGGTTGATCTCGGTCATCAGCAGGCCCTCGGGGGTGACTTCCAGCACGCACATCTCGGTGATGATCTTGTTCACGCAGTGGGAAGCGGTCAGGGGCAGACGGCACTTCTCGAAGATCTTGGGGTTGCCCTTAGCGGTGTGCTCCATGCAGACGATGCAGTGCTTGGCGCCCACGCACAGGTCCATCGCGCCGCCCATGCCGGGCATCTTCTTGCCGGGGATGATCCAGTTGGCCAGGTTGCCCTCGGCGTCGACTTCCAGAGCGCCCAGGAAGCAGGCGTCCACGTGACCGCCGCGGATCAGGCCGAAGTTGGTGGCAGAATCAATGAAGCCGCCGCCGTAAGCCACGGAGGAGGGGGTGCCGCCGGCATCCACCACGTGATAGGGATCGTAATTGGCGTCGCCCTCCTTGGGGGACACACCGGCGGAGACGATACCCAGCTCAGCGTGGATGATCACCTCAACGCCCTCGGGCAGATAGTTGGGGATCAGGGTGGGCAGGCCAATGCCCAGGTTCACGACGTCGCCGTCCTTCAGCTCTTTGGCGCAGCGCTTGGCGATAAAGCCTTTGATCTCGGACTTTTCCATTACTTTCTGTCTCCTTCCACGATGTAGTCAACGCACATACCGTAGGTATGGATGTTCTCGGGCTCAAAGTCACCCACGGGAACGATGTACTCGCACTCGGCGATAACGGTGTCAGCGGCGGTGGCCATGACAACGTTGAAGTTGCGCATGGTACCCTTGTACCAGCAGTTGCCGAACTCATCGCACTTGTAGGCGCCCAGCAGGGCGAAATCAGCGCGGATGGGCTGCATCAGCAGGTAGTCCTTGCCGTCGATGGTCTGACGGCCCAGGCAGAAGGGGCTGTCCTCCACCAGGGTGTCGATGCCCACGGGGGTCAGGACACCGCCCAGACCGGCGCCGCCGGCGCGGATGCACTCAGCCAGCGTACCCTGAGGCAGCAGGTTGACCTCCAGCGTGCCCTCGGTGTTCTGCTGGCCCACCTCGGGGGTCATTCCCACGTGGGTGGCAATGACGCGCTTGACCTGATGATTGTGGATCAGCTCCGCAATACCGAAAAACTCCTCGCCCTTGGGACCGGTGGCGCGGCCCATGTCGTTGGCGATCAGGGTCAGGTCCTTGGTACCGCGGGCTACCAGCTCCTTAACGATGGCACGGGCCTGGCCGCAGGCCAGAAAGCCGCCGCACATAATGGTGGCGCCATCAGGGATCATTGCCGCTGCCTCTTTGGCAGTCAGTACAGGTTTCTTTGCCATTTCTGTTCCTCCTTGTTTTATCCCGCCCGCGGTCAGAACAGTTCCTGCCGCAGACGGTATTCGGTCACGAAGACTCCCGCTTCGCAACGTTTCTAACAATAGCATCATACCATCCTTTGCGTGAAAACGCAAGGGATGGACATGGGATTGCTGCGCAAATTGACCATGCCGGTCCATGGCGGGACCGGACGCATTCTGCCAATCGATAGCAAAATGGGTCAGCGCGAAAAGCGGAGAGTCGTACAGGCGGCTCTCCGCTTTGCTGAGGATCTTATTTCATGCCGCGCTTGACCATCTCGGTCACAGCGAAGGAAGCCACGTCATCGGCGTACTTGCCGGCGCCGAAGCCGGCATCGTAGCCCAGCTCCTTGGCCAGCTCGTGGGTGATACGGGGACCGCCGCAGCAGACAACGAACTTGTCGCGCAGGCCCTCGGCCTCCAGCAGCTCGATGAGGTTGGTCAGGTTCTGGATGTGAACGTCCTTCTGAGTAACGGTCTGGGAGACCAGCAGCACATCGGCGTGCAGCTCCAGCGCCTTCTTGATGAATTCCTCGTTGGGGACCTGAGAGCCCAGGTTGTATGCCTCGATCATCTCGTAGCGCTCCAGACCGTAGTGGCCGGCAAAGCCCTTGCGGTTCATGATGGCGTCGATACCAACAGTGTGGGCGTCGGTGCCGGTGGAGGCGCCGACCATCACGACCTTGCGGCCGATGTGCTCACGGATGTAGTCGTTGGTGTCCTCCATGCTCATGACATCGGATTCCACGGTGATAACGTGGATATCCTCGTAGTTGACGGAGTGGACGCAGCTGCCGTAGACCACGTAGAAGGTAAACTCTTTATCCAGCGGGGTGTGGTACGCCACGTTGGGTTCCTCGAGGCCCATCTTCTTGGCGATCTGGCGGGCAGCCTCCTCGCCGCGCTCATCGTCCTTGATGGGCAGGGTGAAGCTGGTCTGCACCTTACCGTCGTTCATGGTGTCGCCGTAGGGCTTCAGGCGGGTCAGGTCCAGCGTGGTATCGAAATCGATCTTATGGGTATTATACAGTCCGCTGCTCATGCTCCCACCTTGCCTTTCATGACTTCAATGAACGGATTGAAGTATTTGTCGTCCTTGACCACAACGCCGTTCAGGCCCTTGCCGCCGTCCTTAGGACGCTTGACATCGGCGAAGATGCCCTTCTCGATGGTGGTGAACAGGCCCAGCTTCTCGATCTCCTTCAGCAGATCGGTGGCCTTGGTCAGCACTTCGTTGGCACGGTTGCGGATAATGCCGTTCTCCTTGTAGGTCAGCTCGCTGCCCAGATCCTTCATGGTACGGAAGATGTACTGGGCGTTCTCGATAGACAGAGCACGGTCGGACATGAACGGGGTGTGGATGGCCTCGGTCATCATGCCCAGCAGGCACAACCGCTGGTTGGTCAGGATGGTCACCATATTGAACAGGGCATCCTGGATGTGGCCGCGGAAGATGTTGCCGGTCATGAACTTCGTGGGAGGCATGTACTTCAGAGGCGCGTTGGGGAAGATCTCGCGGGCCATCTGCGCCTGCGCCAGCTCATACAGGAAGGTGTTCTCCACAGCGGGATCCATCTCGAAGGCGTGGCCCAGGCCCATCTGCTCCTCGCGCATGCCGGCGGTCTTGGCGAATGCCTCGTTCAGGAACTGGGAGGCCAGCACGGTGTGAGCGGCGGTAATGGCGTCGTCAGTGGTCAGGTAGTTATCCTCACCGGTGTTGATGATGACGCCGGCGTAGCCGTTGATGACACGGGAGAAGTACTGATCCACGATGGTGCGCTGCATGTTGATGTCGCGGAACAGGATGCCGTACAGAGCGTCGTTCAGCATGACGTCCAGACGCTCCAGAGCGCCCATGGCGGCGATCTCCGGCATGCACAGGCCGGAGCAGTAGTTGCACAGCCGGATGTAACGGTGCTGCTCCTCACCCACCTCGTCCAGCGCGGCGCGCATGAGGCGGAAGTTCTCCTGGGTGGCGTAGGTGCCGCCGAAGCCCTCGGTGGTGGCGCCGTAAGGCACGTAGTCCAGCAGGGACTGGCCGGTGGTACGGATAACGGCGATGATGTCGGCGCCCTGCTTGGCACCGGCCTTGGCCTGGATGATATCCTCGTAGATATTGCCGGTAGCCACGATGATATACAGGTACGGGCCTTCCTTATCGCCCCATTCCTTCAGGTAGGCGTTGCGCTTGCCAACGTTCTTGTTGATGCGCTCCACGGTGGCGTTCACCACGGGGGTGATGGCTGCGCGTATCTCCTCGTCGGAGTGAGCGGGAACCTTGCTCAGATCCAACTCGCCGCTGCTGACAGCGTCCGCCACGCCCTGGGGATCCTTACCGGTCTCCACCATGGCGTTGCCGATGGCCCACGCGGTGCCGACGGGCAGCAGGGAGTTGGCCATCAGGTGATCCACGACCACGTTGGGCAGGGGGACATCCATGTCATTGACCCCATCAATACCCAGCAGACGGCAAACAGCGCGCTCCACCGTGACGGTGGTGTGCTGGTCAATAAAGTGCTGCACATCGTCCGCCACCTTGGCAGCGGAGGCACGCGCCTGATCGACCAGCTCAAAATTCAAGCCGAGTTTGCTTTCCATAGTTAAACCTCTCTCTTACTTCTTGACGTGGCGCTCGTTACGCAGCAGCTTGGTGGGCTCCAGGTAGCGCTGCTTCGTGCCCTCGGCGACCCATGCCACGCCGGTCTTCTCCACCTTCCTCTTGCCGGTACAGACATCGCAGTGGCAATCCTGCACGTAGTATTCGGGCTGGGTATAGGAGGTGATGACGCCCTCGAAGTTGCGCAGGATGACCTTGCGGGGAGTCTCGGAGATCAGGTAGTTGGGCATGACAGGGGTCTTGCCGCCGCCGCCGGGGGCGTCCACCACGAAGGTGGGGATGCAGTAGCCGGAGGTATGGCCGCGCAGAGCTTCCATGATCTCGATGCCCTTGGACACAGGAGTGCGGAAGTGGCTCAGGCCCAGGGAGGGATCGCAGGCGTAGATGTAGTAGGGGCGGACACGCATCTTGACCAGACCGTGGACCAGCTCCATCATCACGTGAGAGCAATCGTTCACACCGGCCAGCAGCACGGACTGGTTGCCCAGGGGGATACCGGCGTCAGCCAGCATGGCGCAGGCCTTGGCGGCTTCGGGAGTGAACTCCTTGGGGGTGTTGAAGTGGGTGTTCAGCCACACGGGATGATACTTCTTCAGCATGGCGCACAGCTCGGGAGTGATACGCTGGGGGCACACAACGGGGGTGCGGGAGCCCAGACGGACGATCTCCACGTGGGGGATGGCGCGCACGCGCTTGATGATGTACTCCAGGACCTCATCGGAGACCATCAGGGAGTCACCGCCGGACAGCAGGACGTCGCGGACCTCGGGATGAGCGGCCACGTAGTCGATGCACTTGTCGATCTGCTGCATGGGCACTTCGCAGTCGTTCTGACCGGCGAAGCGGCGACGGGTGCAGTGACGGCAGTACATGGAACACTGGTCGGTGATCAGCAGCAGCACGCGGTCGGGATAGCGGTGAGTCAGGCCGGGGGTGGGAGAGTCGGTATCCTCGTGCAGAGGATCGGCGTCCTCGTAATCGGCATACTCCAGCTCCTCCGCGCGGGGGATCGCCATCTTACGGATGGGATCGAACGGATCGTTCAGATCGATCAGGGACAGATAGTAGGGGGTAACAGCCATGCGCAGCTTGCCCAGCGTCTTGCGGACACCCTCCTCCTCATCGGGGGTCAGGGTCATATACTTCTTCAGGTCCTCAACCGTCTCAGCGCGGTTGGCGACCTGCCAATGCCAGTCGTTCCACAGATTCTCGGGAACATCGGCGAACAAACCGTTGCGAGTCTTCATAGTGTTTCTCCTTCACAAAATCATGTTGTTGAGGGGGGGTAGGTCAAAGGCTGGGAGGCCTCCTGGGCCCCCCAGCTTTTGAAGGAAGTCGTTTAGCAGTACTTCTCGTCGAACAGCTTGCGCAGCTTGGGGTTCTCACGCAGCACGTCCAGAGTGATCTGAGCGTGGTTCTTGGTGTAGCCATTGCCGATGATCATGGTCACGTCCTTGCCGATACCCTCAGCGCCCAGAGCAGCCTTGGTGAAGGAGGTAGCCATGGAGAAGAAGTACACCATGCCGTCATCGCGGACGGGCAGAATGGCGGACATCTCGCAGGACTCAATGTTCACGCAGCAGATGGACAGATCGTACTCCTTACCATCGTTGACGGCCAGAGCAGCCTCCATGACCTCAACAGGCTTGGTGCAGTCGGCCACGATCACGTCGGTATAAACGCCCAGCTCCAGCAGACCGGGGACCTGCTTGGGGTTGCGGACAACGCCCACGACCTTGCCCTTGGGGCCGACCTTCTTCATGGCTTCCCAGCCGCACAGCACGCCGGACTTGCCGTTGGCGCCCAGGATCAGGACGCTGTCGCCCTCGTGGGGCAGCTTGCGGGCCTGCGCGGGAGCGCCGGCCACGTCCAGAGCAGCCAGGGCCAGAGGCTCGGACATATCATCGGGCATCTTGCAGTACAGAGCGGACTCGAACAGGATGGCCTTGCCGACGATGTCCACGCGGTCGATATCCTTGTGGATGGCCAGGATCTTCTCGATCTTCAGCGGGGTCATGGACAGGGACACCAGAGAGACAATCTTGTCGCCTTCCTTCAGGTCAAAGCCGGGCTTGTTCTTCAGGTCCTCGCCGACGTGAGCGACGACACCCTTGAACATACCGCCGGAACCGGTAACGGGGTTCTGCTGCTTGCCGCGCTCGGCCACGATGCCCATGATCATCTCGCCGATCTTCTTCTCGTCGCCGCCGCAGGCCTCGGAGATCTGGGTGAAGGAGGCGGAGTCGATGTTCAGGGAGGTCACGTCGCAAACGATCTCGTTGGAGTAGACCTTGCTCATGTCATTGTCGATCTTCCAAGCGGCCTGGGTCAGCACGCCCTTGGGCTCGATAACGCGGTGGGTACCGTACTTGTTGCCTTTCAGTTCAGCCATGGTAATATCCTCCTAAGTTATGATATGTATGAGTTTTGAGTTTTTAACTTACTGCAGGGGCTTGAGGCTCAGGATCTCGCGGGCCTCGGCGGGGGTAGCGATCTCGCGGCCCAGCTCCTTGGCGATGCGGACGACCTTGGCCACCAGCTCGCCGTTGGACGCGGCCTTCTGGCCCTTGCCCAGATAGATGTTGTCCTCAAAGCCGACACGGACGTTGCCGCCCATGGCGATGGCCGCAGCGGCCATGGTCCACGCAGCACGGCCCACGCCGGACACGGTCCAGGTGGCGTCAGCGGGGATCTTGCTGGCGAAGAACGCCAGATTCTCCACGGTGGCAGGGGTGCAGCCGTGCACGCCCAGCACGAAGTTGAACTGCATGGGGTGGCCGGGGACCTCGCCCTTCTTGGCCATACCCAGAACGGTGTCAATGTGGCCCAGCTCGAAGCACTCGTACTCGGGCTTGATGCCGTTCTCGATCATGCGCTTGCCGAAGGCGCGCATGGTGGGCATGGTATTGTCGAAGATCTCATCACCGAAGTTGCAGGTGCCGCAGTCCAGAGTGGCCATCTCGGGGAACAGCTCGGTGGGCTGCAGACGCTCCTCGGGGCTCATGCCGGTGGCGCCGCCGGTGGAGGGGATCATGATGACGTCAGGCAGCTCCTTGCGGATAGCGTCCATGACGACCTTGAAGCGATCGCGGTTCTGGGTGGGGGTACCGTCGTCCTCGCGGACGTGGATGTGCAGGATGGCAGCGCCGGCCTCGTAGGCGGACTTGGCCTCGCGAACCATCTCCTCCACGGTGTAGGGCACAGCCTCGTTCTGGGCCTTGGTGACCTCGGCGCCGCAGATGGCGGCGGTAATAATGAGCTTCTCCATCGTTCCGCTCCCTTACTTCTCGATCTTGTTGCGCTGGCAGTCCTTGGGGGTGACGCAGGTGCCGTGGGCACGGCAGACCACCACGGGCTCAGCCAGAACGTCAGCAGCGGAAGCGCTGATGTCGGGGCGGGAGACGATGACCTTACGGGCCTCAAACTTCATGGTGCGGGAGGTGTTGCCGATCTTCTCGATCTCGCCGTAGGCCTCGATATAGTCGCCGGCGTACACGGGAGCCAGGAACTCCACGTTGTCGTAGGCACAGAACAGGCCCTCGTCGCCGTCGCACTTGATCAGCAGCTCCGTGGCGACATCGCCGAAAAGGTGGACCATGTGGGCGCCGTCCACCAGATTTCCGCCGTAATGAGCATCCTTGGCGCTCATACGCAGGCGAAGCATAGAAGTCATCTTTTCCATAAGTTTTTCCTCCTTCAGAATTTTGGACGTGCAATTTCGCAAACACCAGATCCGGCCGTTACCGCTTCTTTTTGGGTATGAAAAAAAGCGCTATCGGTCAAGGTCATTGACCAATAGCGCTCCATGTATGGACGTACATGACAGCAGCGCCGCTTACACCGCGCTGCCAAGCGACAGAACGCAGGCGGTCCTGTCACTTTCGGCGGAAAACTCCTTCCTGCAACGCTACACAGGTGCCTGTCCCCACACGCTGCAGTACCCCGTTTCCCGCGCCTCTATTGACTGATATCTATGAAATTTTACTCTTAAATTATAGCGCTTTTGGGGCATTTGTCAAGATAGTTCGTGACAGATTTGACAATAATATTTTTGCACGGTGCAAAAATTTCTCTGTTTTTCCTCTTGAATTTTTCGCGCAGCGAAAATCAGTAGGATTCCTCCACCATTTTCAGGATTTCCGGCTTCAAAGACAGCATTCTGCAGATATTCAGGGCGTCCCGCGGGCAGTCGGACCGGCCCTCCACGCGGTAGAGACCGTAGTTCATGTGGCGGGCAATGACGGCCACGCCGTCCTCGTCGGTGACGGACAGCTCGCGGCGGATCTTCTCGGTATCCACATCGCGCAGGCCGATGATCTGGTAGTGCCGGCGGGCGTACTCCGCCACCTTGTCGTAGTGGGTGGTCAGCAGAGAAATGGCGTTGACGCCGTTGAGATAACGGGTGACGGCCTGCACGATGACGGCGCCCTCGTCGGGGTTGGTGCCTCGGGCGAACTCGTCCAGCAGGAACAGGGAGTAGCCCTTCTCCACCTCTGTCAGCGCCTTCTGGAACTGGACGATCTCGGAGCCGAAGCCGCTGAGTCCCGACTGGATGGACTGGAGATCGTCAAAGAGCATTTTCACGCTGTGAAACAGCGGCATGCGGGCCTTCTTTGCGCAGACCAGGAAGCCCGCCTGAAGCAGCAGGGCGTTGAGGGCCACGGTCTTCATGGCCACGGACTTGCCGCCCATGTTGGCGCCGGTGATGACGGTAGCCCCCTGCTCCAGACGGATGGAGACGGGCACGAAGCTGCGGCCCTGCTCCGACAGCAGGTCGCAGATCTCGGGATTGATCATGTCGGTGAGCTCCAGCTCCGTCTCCGTCAGCTCGGGGCGGATGCCGCCGTAGCGCACGGCGAACAGAGCCTTCTGGATGATGAAGTCCAGCCGGCCGGAGGTCTCCGCGTCCGCCAGCAGGTCGTCCACCATGGGGGCCAGCGCCGCGCCCATGGCCCTGCGGACGTGCATTTCCTCGGCGTCCTCCTCGGCGCACAGACGGGTGCGCTTCAGGCGCAGGTCGTCCTTCTCCGCATCGGTCTGGGCGTGGAACAGACGCTCCTCCACGTCCTTCTTGGCCTGCCGCACCTCCTTGAGTTTGGCGGTGGCGCTGTCGGGGATGTAGAAGCCGCGGCTGCCGGTGCCGTCGGGGTCCAGGATGGCCAGCGCAGGCTTGGGGTCGTGGAGGGCGATGCCCTCAAAATGAGTAACGGCGTCGATCTCCGCCAACAGCGGCCGCAGGCCGTCCAGACGCTGGAGGTAGCCCTTGATCTCGAACAGCTCCACGTGGTCCGGCGTCTCTCCCTCCGCGCAGCGGCGCAGGGATGTGCGGATGTCCTTCATCTGGCACAGACCGGTCATCAGTTTGGTGTACTGGTCCTTCAGCCGGTCCGCCGCCGCCGCGGCCCGCTCTACATTATATAACTCCGTCTCCAGCTCAGCCCGCTCCTCCGGCATATAGAACCGCAGGCGGCGGATCTTCTCCTGCCCGAAGGGGGAGCAGCCGTGCAGGGACTCCAGAACGTATTGCAGGCCGATCTTTACGCGTTCCTCAAATCGGATCTCGATCATGCCAATTCCTCCTTTACATTGATGACGGGAACGTCTACCGCCTCCCGCATGCGGTGCAGAAAATCGTCCTTATCGAACTTCCAGCCATAGGCCGACACGGGGTTCACCGTGATACACAGGGTGCGGGCAGCCTCCTCCGTCTCCAGCGCCACCTGACGGGACGCCAGCTTGTCCAGCGTGTCGGCGGTGAGCAGCACCTTGCTGGGGTCTTTCACCACCAGGCGGCAGTTCCGCAGCACGCCGGAGCGCAGCAGCGGCAGCACCATGGTGTCCGTCAGTGCGCCGGTGATCAGCGCCGCGCCGTGCTCCTTAACGCAGGCCTCCAGCCCATCGGACGCCTCCGGCGGCAGTTCCGCTGCCTTAGGCAGGTTCATCAGCCGGTAGATGTGAACGGTGTCGGCGATGACCTTTTCCATGCTCATGTGGTAGCTGGCGCCGGTGCAGAGGATGACGCCCTCCGCCACGGACCGTGCGCCCAGACTCTTGCGGCCCAAAGCGCCGTCGATGATGGAGCGGTCGGCTCCCAGCTCAAAAAATGCCTGGGATACGGACTTGAGCTGGGTGGTGATGGACGGCCCCGCCAGCTGCACATGTCCGGCACTGCGGGCCCGCAGGATCACCACCTCCCCCAGCGGAGTGGGGATGCCGGTGGTCATCAGGATCTCCTTGGTCACGTCACCCAGCCGCAGCATATCCTTGGCTGTGGCGATCAGCGTGCCCTCCTTCACGAAGATGCCGGGCTTTTCCGTGCCGGTGACGATGTCGGTGGACTCGCCGTCGCGGCCGATGGAGGTCAGGCCCAGTGTGCCGTGCAGGTGGCCGCCGGACAGCATCCAGTTGAGCATGGTGGTCTTGCCCGCGTTCTTGCACATGCCCACGATGGACATGGTCTTTGTCTCATTGAGCCGGCGGAGCAGCTCGTCGTGCATGTCGTACACGCCCTTTCCTTGTTATTCGATTTATCATCATAGCATATCGTTCCGGAAAAAGAAAGGGGTGAAACGTTTTTTCTCCCCTCTCCCCTGTTCCCCTGAAGCGCACGCAAGAGTGACCGGGACACCTGAGCTCTCGCCGAAAACCATGTACGCCGATACCTTGGGAGAAAAAAGCCCAGTCGTGTATCGAGCAGCCGGAGAACACGCGGGTTCAGCTCGAAAGCGCAAAGGCTGAGGTACAGAAGCCATTCCCCCAGGAGGAAGAGCTTGCGGCGAAAACGGCCCGTCTGAACGAGCTGAACGCCCTGCCAAACCCGGATAAGAAGGAAAAATGAGATCGTGGACGGTGAGCGAGGCGAGGCAGCGCCGCAGAAATCATCCGCAGACAGAGAACGCTAAAAAATCACAGCGGCAATGCGGAATATCTGCGGTGCCGCTGTGGTCGCAAGCTGGAAAATGTGCCGGGTATGTGATATAATGATGCTGACAGAATCGGTATTTGCGGAGGGGAACAGAATGGACACAAGGTGCAAAAATCCCAGATCTCGTACTACAATCGGCGCCTTTATGCCTGTGTATCCTTCTTGAAGGTAAAAAAGAAAGCGGAGCTGCCGGAAGATTATTTTGTGCTGACGCTGGGGCTGTCCGCGCCGTTGGAATCCGACCGGGTGGCGGCAAAAACCGAGCCGTATCCGGGTCGGTGGACAACGCATTTTGTCATCAGCAGTCCGTCCGCTTTGGACGAGGAGTTGTTTGATTGGATCGAGCAGGCATATCAATTTGCGCAGGAAAAATAACGGAGGAAACAGATGCAAGTCAACGAATATCAGAAAGCGGCTATGGCAACGCTGAATCCGGCGCTTGATAAAAAGGATGTTCTCATCAACAGCGTCATGGGCTTGTGCGGGGAATCCGGCGAAGCCATTGACATTGTGAAAAAGTGGCTGATGCAGGGACATGAGCTGGACAGGGAGCATTTGGTCAGGGAGCTTGGAGATGTGGCGTGGTATCTTGCCGAGGCTGCCACGGCATTGGATGTTCCGCTGGAAGCTGTTTTTCAGGGGAATCTGGATAAGCTGCGTCAGCGTTTTCCCAACGGCTTTGACACAGGGGCTTCGGTAAATCGCAAGGAGGGGGATTTATAAACGCAGGATTTAGGCGTATTTCACAGCCTCGGCGCCCTGTGGCTCAGGGTGCTGAACGAGCTGGAAGCCAAGGGGCAGAAGCCGTTTATACCGACAATGCAGGCGAAAGCGCAGAGGTCAGGGAGCTGCTGTATCTGACCGCAGTGGTGCAGGATGCCGTGCTGCCCGACGCGATCATTGAAAAAGCAATCCTGCCGCACGCTCTGCGGCCATCACCATGTTTGAGTCGCTGACGGACGAGGGCTATATCCCCTGTGTCAGCCTTCTGGATTTTCAGAAAACCGGTGGAAAGCTGGATATGACCGCCTATTGCCGTGCGTTGGACTTTGGCTGCAAGACGTATGTCAACCTTGTGATGCTCCACCTCATTCAAAAGGAAATCGCGGAGAAGACCGGCATTCCCTGCGGAAAGCTGATCTTGATGGTAAAGTCGGCACACTTCTATTTGCGCGACAGAGAAAAGGTGCTGGCGATTATAGACAAGGTGCTTTGAGCGCAACAGCCGCATAACGAAAGCACATCTTTCCGTTTCCTGACTGCTGCACTTTCATCAGGCTGACGCAGTTGCTTTTCAGAAGATTTTCACCGGTGTGCGTCAGCAACAATTCGCCGCAAAAAGCGTTGCTTAAACGCGAAAGTTCGTCGTATTTTTGTATTCCGGCCGGAAAATCAATCCCCAGATTTCGCAATCTTTTTTCCGTGAACTGTAAGTAAAAATGATATAAAATCCATTATCATGAGAGGAGTGTGTCTGCATGGCTTATAGTGAGCTCATAAAGAACTTTGAAAAAGTCAGAGCTTATATGCGTGAGTTTTATGTGTATGGCTTTAAGAGCAGAACAGAATATGATGCCAAGAGCGCACGCTCCTATGATGATGAGCGCCGCAGGCTGGAGAGCTGGTTGGGAGACTACATGCGGTTCACGCAGACACCGGAGGGAAAGAATGTTTTCCTGTCGGTAGATAGCCGCGTGACCCGTAAAAATCCATTCTATAAGGCGTGGAAGGCCAAAAGCTTTACGGATGGAGATATCACACTGCATTTTGCGATTTTTGATATTCTCTATGATCCCGAAATAAAAATGACGCTTACGGAGCTGATTGAGGAGATCGATCAGCGGCTGTCATCCCGTATGGCCTTTGATGAGTCTACCTTGAGAAAGAAACTCAAGGAGTATGCCGAAGAGGGTATCATTCGGATGGAGAAGGATGGGCGGAAGGTCCTGTATAGCAGAGCTCCGGATACGGACATCACTGCCTTGCATGATGTGATCGACTTCTTCAGCGAGGTGGCCCCGTGCGGCGTTATCGGCTCATTCCTGCAGGACAGGCAGCCGAAGCACCCTGAGCTGTTTTCTTTTAAGCATCACTACATAACGCAGGCAATGGATAGTGATGTAATGGCCACACTGTTTGAGGCTATTCACGGCCATCGCTACATCACCGTTGACAATTTGGGCAAACATTCAAACGAAGTCAGAACGGTTCGGTTAGTCCCACTCAAGCTCTACATAAGCGCCCAAAACGGACGGCAAAACCTTTTGGCCTTTCACGAAAAAGCCAATCGCTTGAATTCCTATCGCTTGGACTATATGTCCAACATCAGGATCGAAGATGAGATCTGCGAAAAGTTCGATGTGCTGCGCGGCGCACTCAGCAAGGCTGAAGCCCACATGTGGGGTGTGAACTGCAAATGGAATATCAAACATACCGAGCATGTGGAGTTTGAAATAAAGATTGAAGACGATGAGCAGTTTATTGTCCGTCGGTTGGAGAGAGAAAAACGCTGCGGGTGTGTAGAGAAAATCGACGACAACCACTACCGATATGTTGCAGAGGTATTTGACACAACAGAAATGCTGCCGTGGATACGCACATTTATCTGCCGTATTACGAGAATCAGCTTCTCAAATCGAACGGCTGAAAACAAATTCAAGGCAGATATTCAGGAAATGTGCCGTATGTATGGGCTTGACGGAGGTGCTGCACAATGATTTTCAGTGAGTTATACTCCGCCTATTACAATACGGTCGCAAAAATCATGGAAGCAGCGTTTAACCCTGAAGCAACCGAGAAGGATTTGCAGCGCTGCGTTATGGAAGAAGCATTTTCTGAGAGCGTCCTGACCATACTTCCTGCGCTGAAGTCCGGGAAATGGCCGCTGCTTCACGAGGATCTTTCGCCGGTTCTGTTACATAAGCCCACCATGCCCCTGACCAATCTGGAAAAGCGGTGGCTGAAGGCAATAGCAGAAGATCCCCGTGTTAAGCTGTTCGATGTTGCGTTTCCCGAGCTTAACGATGTGGAACCGCTCTTCACAAGGGATGACTATAAAATCTACGACCAATACAGTGACGGAGATCCTTTTCAAGACGAGGCCTACATAGAGCATTTCAGGCTGATGCTTTCCGCTATACGGAGTGAGTGCCCTGTTCAAATGACTATGGTGAACCGTCACGGCAGGAAGGTGCGGGTACGCTTTTATCCCAAAGGATTTGAGTATTCGGTGAAGGACGACAAGATCCGAATCGTAGCGACCGGGTGTAAGTTCAAGCAATTCAATCTCGGGAGAGTTGTAAGCTGCGACTTTTATAACGGGAATGGCCCGTGGAATGAGAAGCCTAAAGCGGAGCGTCGGAAAAATCTGACCTTGCTGATCACCGATGAGCGCAATGCGCTGGAGAGAGCCATGCTGCACTTTGCGCATTTTGAAAAGCAAGCAGAGCGAACAGACGATGGCAGATATATCCTGCGGCTGAAGTATTACGAAAACGATGAGACCGAGATCGTGATCCGCGTGCTGTCTTTCGGTCCGTATGTCAAGGTTCTGGAGCCGGAGTGCTTCGTAAATTTAATAAAAAAACGACTGATTTCTCAAAAAAGCTGTGAACTCAAGTGAGTTCGCAGCTTTTTTTCCGTGAAATGCCTGCGTTTGAACCGTATAATATGCGTGTAAGATGCAGATGACGAAAAACTGCTTCTTATCAAAGGTACTTACAGCAATTGTTTTTCTTATTAGAAAAGGACTGAAAATCCTTGTCGCTGGCGGACATTATCCGTTAAAGGATGTACCTTGTTTGTAAAAGATGCATACAGCAACCAAAAGACGATGATAACGCACCTCTCTTTGAGCTGGAGCGATGGCTTGCCGAAAAACTGCATCTTGAAAAGGCACCAACAGCAATGACGAATAGCTAAGTGGTTATAGCAGATGACTCATAATCATCGTTCGCGGGTCCGAATCCCGCTTCAAATGGTGCCTTGTTTTTGTGAAAGACGCAAACAGCGATTATATATCTTATGTTAGGGGCGCGCCAAGCAGAACGCCGCGAGAGGAGGCTGCACGGCAGGCAGCGCGGCAAAATACAGAGGCCACACGGACAAGCATCCGGAGCAGACGAAACCAGACCATCAAATCTGCGGAGCGTACCGAACGCACCATCAAGCAGTCTGCTCGCTCTGCCGGGAAACAGACAGTAAAAGCCGGTGCAAAGGGAACGGTAAAGTCAACAGAGAGGGCCGTAAAGACTGCGGAGAAAACCTCCAAGGCTGCCATCAAAACCGCAGAGGCAACAGCGAAGGCAACGCAAAAGGCAGCGGCTGCAAAGGCCGCACAGAAAGTGGCGGAGATTGCCCGCCAGACTGCCATAGCCGCCTACAAAGCGGCTGTTGCGGCGGCGAAAGCTGTTGCGTCGGCAATCAAGGCCATAGCAGCGGCGATGAAAGCACTGGTTGCGGCTATCGCTGCCGGTGGCTGGGTTGCGGTCGTGGTCGTCGTGGTTATCTGTCTTGTTGCCTTGATCGCCTGCTCCTGCTTTGGTATTTTCTTTTCAAGCGAGGATACCGGCTCAGAAAAGACGATGCGGCAGGTCATTCAGGAAATCAACATGGATTACCAGAACGAGCTGGATGCCATCAAGGATTCCGTTGAATACGATGCGCTTGAAATGTCCGGTTCCCGTGCCGTGTGGCCAGAGGTGCTGTCGATCTATGCCGTCAAGACGACCTCCGATCCGGATAATCCCCAGGAGGTAGCAACGATCGCTCCGGAAAAGGAACAGCTTCTGAAGGACCTGTTCTGGGAGATGAATGAGATCACCCATCGGACGGAAACAAGGACAGAGACGGTCATTGTGGAGACGGACGACGGCAACGGCAATATCCTTGAGGAAGAAACGCAGGAGACGATTACGACGCTCTATATCACTGTTAGCCATAAGACAGCAGATGAGGTGGCTGCGCAATACAGCTTCAATGAGGATCAGAAGCAGCAGCTTGCAGAGTTGCTTGCGCAGGACAGCAGTATGTGGGCGGCGGTGCTTTACGGAATCTATGGAGCGGATGACCAAATCGTTGCCGTGGCGCTTTCTCAGGTGGGCAATGTGGGTGGCGAACCCTATTGGTCATGGTACGGCTTCGGCAGCCGTGTGGAGTGGTGCGCCTGTTTCGTCAGCTGGTGCGCAAACGGATGCGGCTATATCAACACCGGTGTCATTCCGAAGTTCGCAGGTTGTGTCAACGGTGTCCAATGGTTCCGGGAGCGTGGGCAGTGGGCGGATAACGCCATGCAGCCCTCGCCCGGCATGATTATCTTCTTCGATTGGGACAACAAGGGCAGCTCCGGCCCGCAGGACGGTCAGTCCGACCATGTCGGTATCGTCCAGAAAGTCGAAAACGGCGTTGTCTACACCATCGAGGGCAACTCCGGCGATAGCTGCCGCGTCAATCAGTACCCGGTTGGCTATTATGAAATTCTCGGATATGGGGTGCCTGCCCAACAAAAACATGCTCCGGCATCAGGCTCAGTGATGGGCTTGATGCCGGAGATTTTCAGTTAAGCAACATTGACATAGGGCAGGCCAAAAAACACATGTGTTTCCTTCACCTTCTCAAGCCACCTAAGATAATACGGGCGATACCACAGGTGAAAATGCTGGAAGTGCCCTTCTTTCGGGCCGCCACCCGCATCCAAGTCAATCTCGTAGTAAGAGTCGTAATCGCGGCTCGAGCCATAAAAATAATCGCCTATGCGGTTTTTGCACCACTTTTCGCATAAAGATCGCGCATCACGATCCTCCATACACCACACGCTTGCGATTGGCGTACTCGTTTCATCGTTCGACTTGATGCATGTCGGAGACTGGACCAAAAACTTGAGAAAACGATTCGCCTCAAAGATGTCCATCGACTGGGGATATATAAGTAACGCTCCGGAGTTGGGAATGGTACAGGCCTTGTAATAGGCTCCGTCACCAGAGTTTTGTTCCTTCATAAGAGACGTACAGTCGTCTTTGGTGGCCAACTGAACCGATTCCACATCGACTTGGGTAGCCGATGCGGACACCGCCATGTATATGGCAAGACCGCTAACAGTAACAATGGCTACCAACGGGAAAGCCGCTTCGGCAGCTGCTGTAACAGTGCAGCCCAAGGACCCCAAAGCCGCTACCGCCGCCGGCAGGAAGGCCGTGAGTGTGGCTTCGCCCCCCGTGCTTATTAACTGTGCGGCGCTGCCCGTTGCTGCTGTTGAAACTGTACCGCATTTACAGATGCTGAGCGCTTCATCAACAACGACATGAAAATCATGAGTATGCTTAGTAACGTGACCGGAGAAAACATAGGAAATTTTACCAGCCCAAGAAACCTTGTACCAAAGGTTCCCGTACTCGTTTGTCGTTTCCCCCAAAACCTCAAAGCAGTCGCCGGGAGTAACGGCAGTAACAGCGTCCGCTTTTGCGTAGGGCTCCTCGTGAAGTTGACACGAGTTAACAACCTGAACCATGTCCTTGGTAGGCTCCTGAACTCCACTAAGCAAAGTCGCCGAATGGTTGTCTGCCTGCTGCAAAAAAACAGAGGTGCTTTCTTCTTGTACGCTTCCTTCTGCGGTGCGTAGCTTACCAGCTTTCGCCAGGTTCAGCAGGCGCTCATTTTGCGAAGCCGTGCCGTGATAATCGCTGATACCATTGGCCTGCGCAATCGCCTCACGGTGAGCATAGGAACTTTCGACGCCAATCGAATCAAGGGCATCCACGATGGACTCCCCATCATAGCTGCATGCGGGATAATACAGGTCGGCAGCAAAAGCGGTGGAAGAATAAGCAGAGGTTATAACAAGAGCCAGACAGAATGCAGTGAATTTTTTCATATCGATCCTTCTTTCTTATATTTTTGCAACCGAATTCGGCGGGTGGACATTGACCGCTCATCAAGCTACTTTTAGTATAATTGTAAAGGAACTGAAAATCAATCAGCAAAAGCAAAAAAATTATCGTAACATTTTGTGCAAGGAGGAGAGGTTTGTGTTGTTTCAAATTTTAATTACGATAACTTATTGACACGCTGTTTTTTTTGATGTAATCTATCTAGGCGTACAATTCAGAAAGGTGTATTTACATGGATGTATTTAGCTACTCAGATTTTTTATTTGCAGAAAATTTGTTTAATTTGAATCGAGAGGAAATTATAGAAAAATATTCAACTATGGGGTTAATTGACCCTATTAATCTTCGATCTTTCCTTTCCGTAGTCGCAAAGGAGATAGACAAAGCTAAGCCCGCTGAAGAACAAAGGAAATTTAAAGTAATTAACCTTATATCCGACATTGTTGATAATATTGAGCCCTTTGAATTAGCATTATCGTTGTCTTTCCGTAAAGATTCTCGCAATATTACGTCGCCAGATGTTCGCTTCTTCCAACGGGTACTAGCTGGTAACATTCCTATAAAAAGCTTTCTGCCTGTTCAAAATGAAATCCTTTCTGGTGGTTCATCAGAAAGGATAAAGAACTTAGTCTATAGGTGGGCTGATACAATTTATTTCAATAGTGATTTTTGTTTTTTTGAATCCATTTTAACTAGAGTGGATTTAGGTTTTTTTAATCCTAACGAAAGATTACTGTTTTGTAGTTCATTTTGCCAACACTTAGAGTATTCAGCAGATTTTCTCGCGCAATACTCCATCTGCGGATTCGTGCAAGAAGACGCATGCGGTAGCGGCACTATCACCCCTTCACTTGCTTTTCGTATTCCAGAAAAAAACATCACTTATTGTCGAGATTTACTTTACCAGCTATTTAGACATTGTATTTGTAGTCCTGAACATATTCCAGGCTATGTTGCAGAAAGATTGTATTTAGAAGCTCTAACCTTTGACCCAATGACACATCCAAGTAATAACCTTTTCTTTGTCGCGGCAAATCTGGGGCATACCAGTGCAGCAAGAGAAGCCGGAAAAATTCTAGCTGTTAGAGACAATTATAGTACCGAACCGACAGAAGAAGAAAAAACTCGCCTACTATGGGCGGTCGCATACTTCTACAACAGTTTGGATGATGTTTCCTTGTGGAACATTGCTTTTATTCTTGAAAGGAACTGGTTGCCAGATGGCAAAGGTATAGAGTTAATCCGTATGTTAGAGCCTAAGATCAAACCCGATACTATGTTAAAGCAATTGCCAGAGGCAAAGTTATCCCTTTATGAATCGCTGTGCTCGCAGATTGCGGAAGAAGAATTAAAATTTGCATTACTAATCCATTTTACTCTCGCATATATCAAGAACTTTCCTAAGAGCCTTAACAGTATTTCAAATATAGTTGCGAAACACAAGCTATCATATGAAGAGAAGCAATATGAGAGGCTTTGCTATGATTTCCGACAAGAGGCAGTATATGAGGGAGATATAACTGCTATAAAAAACATATCAAGAATGCTAGAAAAAGAACTGCAAGCTTTAGGCGGTACTTTTCAACCAGTTATCCATGCAGAATATAAAAAAATGCATGACTTAGAAGCTAAGTTTTATAACTTAAGCGCGCAGAAAAGTAAGCTAAACGGATAATTACTATATAGCGCCTCGGGCTAAGTTGCTAAGTCAATATAATGTAAAAAGAAAAACGCACTGTGATGCCTGCTAATTATTGGCCGAAGCTCTAAGTCCTCCTTTTTTGAAAAAAACTTTGTGAATTTGGAAAATGGCTTCGAAACTGTTGAGCCCATGGCGACTTCAGTTGTCATTAAATTCGCTTTCAAGCATGGAAATCGCACATCACTCACCGAGCAGAGGCGTGAAAGATGCCTATGATTATCCTCATGATACAACCATAAAGGAGACGCCTAACATGGAAACTGAAGTCTTTATCTGGGCACTCAATATCTGGTATGCTTTAATGATTTGCGTGGTGCTTATTCTCTTGTGGTATCTTTACGAACAGCGCAACATCTTGTTCAGAAGGATCTCCTTCCCTGACTCGTTTTTGGAGAATCCATACATACTTCTGTCCAAAAAAGAGAGTATGGCACATCTTGCTTTTTTGAAGAAAGTACAAGCGTGCCACGATGGCTATATTGAAGACTATAGGACATTCAAAAGCGGACGAAAACGCTATATAGAGTATATCCTTTTTTTGCCCGGCATCGACGACCCAGGCAAGATAGACTCCCTCGTGCCGGAATATACAGAAGAGGAAAAGCATGTAGCTCTAAAGTTTGCGGAAAACACGACTCGGGTCGAGACAATTGAGAAGCCACCTACTGCGTGCTACCGCTTTAGGCAATGCTTGTCTCGATCTGAGTACGCCGATGCCTCCGCAGATAAAACGCAAGAGAAAAACCGCGGCGAAAAAGAGTTTGGAACTTTTGTGGCGATTTCGATGTTTCTATTGGCCTATCTTTTTATACTGAACGCCGCTTGTGATGCATATTGTGATTGGACATCATTATCTTTTGCTGAAGAATTGCACGCCTATGTATCTGTTGCGTTGATATTTTTCTCCCTGAATTATACGCTCTTTTATGCGGGAAAAATTTCTTTTGCTATACAAGCAGTTATGGCGTTTGCTTACACCGCGTTATTCGCTGTTCTGAATAGCTTCTGGAATTACTTGGTTAACCAATGTGATAATATATTGGTTTATGACCTCAAATGTGTATGGTTAGCTGTATTGATTGTTTTTGCGGTTTCTTTTTGCTGTCTTTTAGGTGAGTGGAAAGTCCTTTCTATGATTAAACGAAAAGAAGACAAGGAAGTGCAGTTGCGCCTACAACAAATCGGGCAGGCACTTGAACAAGATATGTTGGCAAATTGGCAGGATGCGCTTCGGTTTGCATTACTTTGGGGGAACAAAGAAGCGCGAGAGCAGATTGCGGAAATCGTGGAAGAAAAAGCCGGAAAGAGACAGACTTTACGGACTACAGGTGCCGAAATGTTACAGTGCATACAAGAAATATCAAGCCCCACCCTTGTTATTATTGAAGATGTCGATGAACTGCTCCGAGAAACCGATGGCCAAAAGCTGCTCTTCAAAATCGTTTATAGCGTAGGTACGCATGAAGGAAAGCTAATACTATTGTCTCAATACCGGCCTACAGATATCGATGGTTTGAGTGACAAAACCCTTTACCTGCTTGAACATTTTTGGATTGAATCTTTAAGATAGAGGTGCAATATGGAAAAACTCATATTTCATCCGCTTGATGAAGGTTTCTATGCCGCTGAGGTTCCAAAGGGGCTGTTCTCGGAAAGGATGATTGTTACTTTCGGGATAGCAAAAACACTTAAATTATATGGGGAAACGGAATGGAACATATTTTTGGATCGATTCAAGAATCTTCCTATTGCTGAGGCTAAAATGCTTCGACCGCTTCTTTCAAATTCGGAGATTTGCTATGATGATAAAGAAAGTACAAGAATATACATTCCACATAGCCTTATGAACTATGCTTGCATTGCAGAAGACGCTGTGGTGGAAAAAACTGAGGATGGCTGCTTCATATTGCGAAATTCGCAGTGATTGGGATTAACTCTTTTGAAAATTCTCTGTACATCTTTCGCTAATCTGTGATAGCAAAAGTAAAATGTGTAAACAGACTGGAACTACAGTGAGATTGTTCTCATATAGTTATAGGATTGCATCCAAAAGCGCAGATTTGAATTCACGAGAGTTTTTAGCCTCTAATTCTTTGTTTAAGTTTGCGTGTATTGACATGATTCTCCTTTGCTTGTACGCTCTTGTAAAGCATGGAATAGTATGATACAATTAATTGAAAGAATTTCGCTGAAAAAGTAATTTCGTTTATCAAAATTAGGATAACGCAAACATTTGGGTGCCGTCAAGATTTATGCGCAAAATTGTTTGCAGGCTCCGGCTGAGTGAAGTCAGCCGGCAATAGAGGCGTCGTCCATGGTCGCCTCCAAGTGCTTCATGTTCATGTATTTCTTGCAGCCCCATTGCGTCCCTGCCACGTGGCGTAGCCGGGCGCAGACCAGCATCAGGGCGGAATTTCCGTCAGGGAACGTCCCTACCACCCGCGTCCGTCGGCGGATCTCACGGTTCAGCCGCTCGATCACGTTGTTGGTGCGAATGCGCGTCCAGTGCTCGCTGGGAAAATCGCAGTAGGTCAGCGTCTCCTCAATGCCGTCCTCGACCTTTTTGGCGGCCTTCTTCAG
>PPYF01027086.1_pt1 | contig 31862 bp, 23 predicted proteins | sample 1559871 | NCBI WGS metagenome assembly PPYF01 (sample SAMN08240021, study PRJNA423297) | Human gut metagenome, whole genome shotgun sequencing project.
AATTGTTCGGGAAATATATCACTGTACAGAATTACCGTAGGGCTATTTAGGTTTCATGTGCTTAATTTAGTGACATTACTCATAATAGTAACCGTTTGTCTTATCTCCCAGGACACTGCTCCCCTCAATGTGAGGAGCATAGTCAAGACGTGCTACAGCCCTTTCTACGGTAATAGGGCCATTATCAGTTCCCCTAGGTTTGTATAGTTTGAAAGGATTTGATGATGAGTAAGTGCCTTTTTCAATATCATCTTTTGATGGTATTTCGCTTTCGTATTTAGCAGAATTTGTCATCAAGAATTTGTTGTCTGTCCAATAAGGCACTGAACCTTTTGAAGAATAACTGCTGATAGAGACAACATTATTGAGCCAGTCCAATTTTTTCTTGTCTTCAAATGTGCCGGGTGTGGGTATGGAGTTTGCAATCTCTGTAGTATAATTACAAATTACATATACATGAATCCTTTCGGGATGATCAAGATGGTCTGAGCCCTCGCCATGGGCTTCATAGTGCTGAAGAAGAGCAGACTTGCTGAATTCAACGCCTATTTGTGTGCCATCACCGCTAATGTCTGTTGCTGTTAAATCTTTTGAGTATTTTGCAATCAGGCATTTGTCATTATTTTTCTCATCTCTTCCCACAAGGAGCACCAGGATATTTGAAATCTTATTTTCTGAGCCCTGTCCTTCTTCTGAACCCTCGGATGAGTTGGATCCATTATCATCAGGCTTGTCAGTTGTAGAGCTACGGGTTCCGTCGGGTGTTGTCGAGGTTATGTCGATGGTCATGTACACTTTCCCTCCATCGTCGGGAATTTCGGCGCCTCCGTCAGCTTTCGGGTCGTCGGCCGAGCAAGCTGCGAGCATACCGGTGAGCAGCATTGACGCTGCACCGAGGTAGAATTTGGTTTTTTTCATCGTTATAAAAAGTTTTTAGATGTTTCTGTTTATATCAGTTTCTTTGCTTATATCAGTCTCCTTGCAGAGTTATTGATTTTTCCTTTAATGCTTGGTTTTTTCGTATTCGTATTATCTCGTCGAGAGTTGACCGGGCTGCCGGAATAAGCGGGAGTGCCTTTAGCATAAGTGCCTCTGCATTGTCGAGCTCTCCCATAGCGAAAGCGAGCGCCCCTTTGGCATACATAGCTTCCGGAGAGTCGCCGGCTCTTTCGAGATACTTCTGTGCTGTGGCGAAGTCACGGCGCCGCAGAGCAGCATTTGCCGCGTTGATGTTTGCAACAGGGTTGTCGGGATACATTCTGACAGCAGTCTCATAGACATTGTTAAATTCCTCGCTTCCCGGCTCAGCCGCAGCTCCGAGCAGGAAGAAGTCGCGCAGCGTGAGCCGTGAGGGACGCTTCCTCATCACCTCTCTTATTTTGTCGATATTGTCAAATCGGTTTACTTGATAAGATACCCGATAGTCAGTGTGGCGCAGGCCGGGGTAGAAATTTTCAAGCATAAACCTGTAATCGTCCGGATAAGCTTTCTTAATCTTCATCTCTTTGGCATCCGGATCCATATCGGTATCAATCAGACTTAGTATTTCATCCCGGTTTGCGAGGTTTGACTTTTCAACAAGCTTGCGAAGTCCCTGCCAGTCTTCAGGCTCGAAGTCTGTGGCGATGATACCTTCTCTAAACTTGTAAAGATTTCCAATGTGCTTCTTAAGGGCTTCCGTGCGACCGATGGCAAGTTCTCGGTTGTGTGAATACGGGCTTTCTGGAGATGCGTATCCTTTGAGCCACACCTCTGTAATTGTCACATCCTTATCATTCAGCACGGTGTCGATTGATGCCTGGATTTTGCCGAGTTCCCGCATGTTGTTGCGATAGGAGGGATTGATATAGGTTTTATTGACAGGGAAATCGACGAATGCGCTTCCCTCGATCGACTCCGTGACAGGGGCTATGTCGGCGGTTTCAAAGTATACAATCTCCGGGATAGCCGGGTCGGCCTTGAAATATTCGGCAAGCTCGTCAGTGCGACTGTCAACAAGGCAGTTGGTGCATCCGTAAACACTTCTCCTGACAATAAGCCGGGAGGTATCCATCCAGTCGAGGAAGTCAGTATCGGCATGATAGGCTAATGTGTCAGGGCGTTCAGATGCCTTAAAGACTTTCCCTTCTGTCATGCCGACAGGCTTTCGACCATTGCGCAAATATTGCAGATAACGTTGCCTTCCGTATATTCCTACAGAGGGAAGAGTGACAGTATCGCCCTTTTCCGACACAATCATAGGGGTGAAAATCTGTGCTTTTGAACTCTCCACTTCTGTTGAGGCGAAGAGCAGAGCCATATCCACAACCATATAGTCGCCGTGGCGGTCGAACGCATAGTTGTCTATGTCGACCGGGTATATCCCTTTTGCTTTTGCCTGCATGCAGCATGCGGCAAAGGCACATAATAAAAGCGTGACCTTATACTTCATTTCTTTAATAAAGAGACAATTGTAGAAAAAATTAAAATACATAGACGAGGCTGATTGCTGCCTTTGTCACTCCGAAATAGTTGTGGGGATGTTTCTCTTCAAGCTTTGTGCCGCATTCGGTGCAAGGATAGCGGTCGTAGCGCGTATAGGTCCATCCGATGCCAAGTTCAGCTTCGAGGTTCCAGTTTTCGGAAAGACACCAGTCATATCCGTATGCTATGCCCAGACCGCCAAACCAGCCTTGGTATCTGCTATCTTTAAGCTTGCTGAAGTCAGTGCCGAGAAATTTGAAGTCGAAATCAAGATTGCCCACATTGTATTGTCCTGCCATAGCGTGCACTCCGAAGAAGTGCCCGGCAAAAGTGTCGCAGAGCCAATAACGCGCCTCAGGCTGTAACGCCCAGTGTTTCCAATAGTGATCATTTACGCTCCACAGATTTATTTGGGTGCTAACGTCGAGAGTCCATTTGGGAGCAAGACGTACCTCCGCCGCGGCATTCGGGTTTAGGAATGCGTCGGAAAGCAGGTTGCTCTTGATTGCGGCATTCTGTGCTGACGCTTCGGGAAGGGAAACGGCTGCGACAGAAATTATCAGTAGAAAAATGATTCGTCCCATCGGTAGTGTGTCTATTGCCAGTAGTCAGTATTAATTGTTGTAATGCGGCATGATGCCGTATGTGTCAGTGTTAAAAAACGTGTCGTTTGCGCCAGTAGTAGTATTGCAGGTATGTCGGAATACCATGTAATATTTGATTTATGTTTCCAAATCTTAAAATTGACTATATGTCAGATAATCAAGATTTTTGAAACTAATCAAAGCGTACCTCTCTTACTAAGAGAGGTACTTTCGTTTTTTTTAGAAAAATCTTACAAATGTAATTGGCTTAGAGATAGCGACATATCGCAACCTTTACTTAAAAGTATATCGGTGCTTATTTCGATTGAAATGTTAAAAATAGGTGTTTCAATTAATTTTTTTGTAAATTGGTTTGCTTAATCTTCTAAAAAACACTACCTTTGCAGTGAGTTCCCTCTCTTAGTAAGAGAGGGTATTTTTTTATCATACCCCTTGCACCACGGGTACACAGATGCGTCAGCTATGGGGCTGCGGCTTTCCAGCCGCAGGGCGGGTGCACAATCGGCAAAAACCATTTTAGACTACTATACGCAGGGATTCTTTAGACTTGTGTTTGACGACTGTGTACCGGCACAGCGGCTGGAAAGCCGCTGTCCCATAGCTACGCAGCTGTGGACCTGGGCTTGAGGGGTGTGTACCGGGATTTGACAGCTGTGCACCGGCGCAGCGGCTGGAAAGCCGCTGTCCCATAGCTACGCAGCTGGGTACCGGAGTTTGAGAGGTGTGTACTTAGGTTTGACGGCTTTTTATCGTCCCACATCGGGTGCACAGATGCGTAAGCTATGGGGCTGCGGCTTTCCAGCCGCAGAACAGGTGCACAATCGGCAAAAACCATTTCAGACTACCATACGCAGGGCTTATTTAGACTTGGGGTTTGACAGCTGTGCACCTGTACTTGACGGCTGTGCACCGGCGCAGCGGCTGGAAAGCCGCTATCCCAGAGCTACGCAACTGAGCACCTGTATTTGACTGCTTTTTATACGTGGATACGGACAGAGAGAGACTCAGCGGTTAGGAAAGCATCAATATCATCTCCCGGCACAAACCTTAGCGACAGAGGGTTGTTATTGTTTTAAAGGCGCTGTCCATCAGGAGAAGGACGGGCCAACATCATCTCAAGAACCGGACGCTATGAAAAACACTGCCCAGAAAGAATATGACGTAATTATAATAGGAGGTGGCGCCACCGGTGCCGGCACGGCGCGCGACTGCGCCATGCGTGGCCTGAAGACGCTCCTGATTGAGCGACTCGACTTCACTGCCGGAGCCACAGGGCGCAACCACGGTCTGCTCCACAGCGGAGCACGCTATGCCCACACCGATCCTGAATCGGCCGCGGAGTGCATAAAGGAGAATATTATCCTTAAACGCATAGCGCGCCATTGCGTGGAAGACACGGGAGGCCTCTTCGTCACCCTCCCGGAGGATTCGCTCGACTATCAGAGGGCGTTCATACAAGACTGCCTGAAGGCCGGCATACATGCCGATGAACTCGACCCCGCGGAGGCCGTGAGGATGGAGCCGGCAGTCAATCCCGACATAATCGGCGCCGTGAAGGTGCCCGACGGATCGATCGATCCGTTCCGCCTCACCACGGCCAATGTGCTGGCCGCGCGCATGAACGGCGCCGACATCATAACATATCACGAGGTGGTGGGCTTCGAGCGCGAAGGAGACAGGATAACGGGGGTGAGGATCAGGAGCCGCCGCACGGGTGAGGAATCGAGCGTCTACGGGCGCGTGACAATCAACGCCGCCGGCATCTGGGGACATCATGTTGCGGAGCTCGCGGGAGTGACCGTCAACATGTATCCCGCGAAAGGGGCTCTCCTTATCTTCGGACACCGCGTAAACAACATGGTGATAAACCGCTGCCGCAAGCCCGCGGACGCCGACATTCTCGTGCCGGGCGACACCATATGCGTGATCGGCACCACCTCCACACGCATACCATTCGACCAGATCGACAAGATGGATGTCACCCCGGGAGAGGTAGACCTTCTGCTGCGCGAGGGCATAAAGCTCTCACCGGCACTGGGATGGACCCGCGTGCTCCGCGCATACGCCGGCGTAAGACCCCTCGTGGCCGCCGACAACGACCCCACGGGGCGCAGCATATCGCGCGGCATCGTCTGTCTTGACCACGCCGTGCGCGACGGGCTGGAGGGATTCATAACCATAACCGGAGGAAAACTCATGACCTACCGCCTCATGGCGCAGGAGGCCACCGACCTCGCATGCCGGAAGCTCGGCGTCGACAAGCCCTGCGAGACGGCCGAAGTGCCCCTCCCGGGTTCGGAGCCTGACGCCAAAGACGAGGAGCGACGCGCCCACATCATTGAGCTGAGCACCGAACAGAAAGCCGCAGAGGGGCGCCACGGCAGCTGGAGCGGCAAGATAAAGGCCCGCGACGAGGCCGACGACGCACTGGTGTGCGAATGCGAGCAGGTCAGCGTGGCTGAGGTGAACTATGCCATCGAGGAGCTGCACGTGCACAACCTCATCAACCTGCGGCGACGGACACGACTCGGCATGGGCACATGTCAGGGTGAACTCTGCGCGTGCCGCGGAGCCGGACTGCTTGAACGCCATGACGGCTGCCCCCGGCGCAGTCTCGACGACCTCGCATCGTTCATGGACGAGCGATGGCACGGCATGTATCCCGTGTGCTGGGGAGAGACGCTCTGCGAGGTGCAGTTCACCTCCTGGCTCTACCAGGGGGTGATGGGGCTTACGGCCACTCCGGAGAAGAGCGAGTGATGCATAATGCCTAATTCATAATGCATAGTGCATACTGCATAATTTGAATTGCATAATGAATCATTCAAAATTCAAAATTCAAAATTCAAAATTCGATGAGATTCGACAATATAATAATAGGAGGCGGACTCAGCGGACTGGTGGCCGCGATAGAGTCGCAGAAAGCCGGACGCAACACGGCCATAGTCTCGGCCGGACAGAGCGCGTTGCATTTCTGGTCGGGGTCGTTCGAGCTGCTTGGCGAATGCGGCGGAGCGACAGTGACAGACAAACCGTTGGCGGCAGCCCGCGCACTGCCTACATCTCACCCCTACCGCAAGATCGGGCTCGAGAAGTTACCCCGGTTGCTGTCGCGCGTGGCCCCGCTCCTGGGCGAGGCGGGCATAAAGGTGCGCGGCACCCTGGAGCGCAACCACTACCGGCTCACACCGCTCGGTTTTTTCAAGCCGGCATGGCTCACCCTCGACGACTACCTCACCCTCGACGACCCCTCGCAACTAAAGGGAAAAAGGATAGCCATAGTCAACATACGGGGATTCATCGATTTCTTCCCCCGTTTCCTGAAATACGGACTCGCGGCCCACGGTGCGGATGTCTATACCGCAGAGATCGACATACCCCAGCTTGAGACACTGCGCAGGAGCACCACCGAGATGAGGGCCACCAACATGTCGCGCACGCTGACAGGAGCCGCCATCGACGGCCTCGCGCGGCAAACCGACCTCGTGGCACGCGGCGCCGACATGGTCATCATGCCGGCAGTGCTCGGCATATTCAGCGACAAACCCGTGGAGCGCTTCCGCCAGACGGTCGAAACTCCCGTCCATTTCATAGCCACCACGCCGGCCTCAGTGCCGGGCGTGAGATGCCAGTTGAGCCTGCGCGACCTCTTCATACGGCTCGGGGGCACTTTCATGCCGGGCGACACCGTGGAGCGCGGCGAGATCGAGGGGAACCGGGTGAGACGCATCTTCACCCGCAACTTCGGCAACCTCCCGCTGGAGGCGGAGAATTACGTGATCTCAACGGGGAGCTTCTTCGGCCACGGCCTTATAGCCAACATAGAGCGCATCTACGAACCGGTGTTCGGACTCGACCTCAACGTCGACGGCGGACGCGAACTCTGGTATGACGAGGATTTCTACGCACCCCAGCCGTATATGGCCTTCGGAGTGATCACCGACAGCCTCTTCCGCCCCTCGAAAGAGGGGACCACCATAGAGAACCTCTACGCCACAGGCGCCCTGCTGGCCGGCTTCAACGCCCTGAAAGAGGGGTGCGGGGCAGGTATCACCCTGGCCACGGCCCTGAGCGCCGCCTCGCGAATAGTCTGACCGCCTTCCCGGGAAGCGACCCTACCAACCACTCTCAAAAAGCAACAGCCATGATGGACCTCCAACAACAGAACATAAGCGACAACAATTTCGAGTCGTGTATCAAATGCACCATATGCACGGTCTATTGTCCGGTCACGGCCGTCAACCCCGACTACCCGGGGCCGAAACAGGCCGGTCCGGACGGCGAGCGCTACCGCCTCAAACGCCCGTATTTCTACGATGAGGCGCTGAAATACTGCCTCAACTGCAAGCGCTGCGAGGTGGCATGCCCCAACAATGTGAAGATCGGCGACATCATACAGTCGGCCAGGATAAAATATGCCAAAGGAAGACCGTCGCTGCGCGACTCGATGCTCGCCGACACCGACGCCATGGGCACCTTGGCCACGACGATGGCCCCGCTGGTGAACTTCACACTCGGCCTGCGCCCCGTGAAACTCATCATGGACAAGGTGCTGAAGATCGACGACCGCCGCACGTTCCCTAAATACGCCTCCGAAAGATTCGAGACCTGGTACAGGAGGCATGCCGCCAGGCAACAGGAGTCATTCGGAAAGACCGTGTCTTACTTCCACGGCTGCTACGTGAACTACAACTATCCGCAGCTCGGCAAAGACCTGATAAAGGTGATGAACGCCTTGGGCTATGGCGTGCGCCTTCTCGACCATGAGAAATGCTGCGGTGTGGCCAAGATCGCCAACCGCTGTGTTGACGAAGCCACGCGCGACGGCGAGAAGAACCTCAAGGCCATACGCAAGGCCGTGGCGGCGGGCGACGACGTGATCGCCACCTCCTCGACCTGCTGCTTCACCATGCGCGACGAGTATCCTCACGTGCTGGGCCTCGACAACGCCGACGTGAGAGACAGCATAATGCTCGCCACCCGCTTCATCTACGACCTAATAGACAGCGGGAAAGGGAAGCTGGTGTTCCGCAGCGACTACCGCAAGAAGATAGCCTACCACGTGCCATGCCACATGGAGAAACTCGGATGGACAATCTGCTCCACATCTCTTCTGCGCATGATTCCCGGAGTGGAATTCATCAATCTTATCTCACACTGCTGCGGCATAGCCGGCACCTACGGATTCAAGAAAGAGTATTACGACTACTCGCAGGCCATCGGCGCCCCGCTTTTCAAGGATATCCTGCAGAGCGGTTGCGACTTCGTGGCCTGCGACTGCGAGACCTGCAAATGGCAGATCGAGATGTCGACCGGCGTGGAGGTGCTCAACCCCATATCCGTCCTGGCGGAGGCTATCGACGTGGAAGCCACACAACGTGCCAATTTATAGACTCAAAAAGATATCACTATGGAAAAATACATTCTCGCTCTCGACCAGGGCACAAGCAGCAGCCGCGCGATAGTGTTCGACCATGAAGGCAACATCCGCTCAACCGCACAACATGAATTCCCACAGATATTCCCGAAATCGGGATGGGTGGAGCACGATCCTCATGAGATATGGGGCTCGCAGGCGTCGGTGATCGCCGAGGCCATATCAAAGATAGGGATCAACGGTCTCGACATAGCCGCCATCGGAATCACCAACCAGAGGGAGACAACCATCGTATGGAACGCCGAGACCGGCGAACCCGTCTACAACGCCATCGTCTGGCAGGACCGCCGCACATCGGAATACTGTGACCAGCTACGTGCCGCGGGCTATGCCGACATGATCCAGAAGAAGACCGGACTGATCATCGACGCATATTTCAGCGCCACCAAGATAAGATGGATATTGCACCACGTGAAGGGGGCGCGTGAGCTCGCCGAAGCCGGGAAGCTGAAATTCGGCACCGTCGACACATGGCTCATATCATGCCTGACGCACAACGAAGTGCACGTCACCGACGTGACCAACGCCGCGAGAACCATGCTCTTCAACATCAACACACTGCAATGGGACGACGAACTTCTCGACCTGTTCGGCATACCGCGCTCCATGATGCCTGAGGTCAGGCCGAGCAGCGGCGTGATGGCCTACACCAAGACCACACTTTTCGCCCATGCCCTACCCATAGCGGGTGTGGCCGGCGACCAGCAGGCCGCGCTCTTCGGGCAGATGTGCGTGCAACCGGGGGCTGTGAAGAACACCTACGGCACAGGTTGCTTCCTTCTCATGAACACCGGCAGCAAACCGATAATCTCCAAGAACCGCCTGCTCTCGACCATCGCCTGGCAGATAGGCGACAAGGTGACCTACGCGCTCGAAGGCTCTATATTCGTAGGTGGATCGGTGGTGCAGTGGCTGCGCGACGGTCTGCACTGCATCACCTCCTCGTCGGAGGTTGAAGAGCTCGCGGCATCGGTGCCCGACACCGACGGAGTATATTTCGTTCCGGCCCTCACCGGACTCGGAGCCCCCTACTGGGACCAGTATGCCCGCGGCGCGATATCGGAAATATCGAGAGGCACGACAATAGCCCATATCGCCCGGGCGGCCCTCGAGGGAATAGCCTACCAGACCTACGACATAGTGAAGGCCATGGAGCGCGACTGCGGACTTCCGATAGCCAACCTCAAGGTAGACGGCGGCGCCTCACGCAACAATCTGCTGATGCAGTTCCAAAGCGACATACTCGCCACCCAGGTGCTCCGGCCTGTCATCACCGAGACCACGGCGCTGGGAGCGGCATATCTCGCAGGCCTCGGTGTCGGATTCTGGGACAGCATCGACCAGATCAACTCCCAATGGAAGATAGAACATGAGTTCTCTCCCGTGGAAGACCGCAAGAAAGTGGAGCAGCAGCTCGCCGGCTGGCACAACGCGGTGAAGAGAGTCATGTCGTAAGCAGTTAATCTTTAAACTTTAAAAGCCCATGGAAGAACTTGAAATACCCATATTCCTGCAATGTTTCTTCGAGTTTCTCGGCACATTCGTCATGATCCTTCTCGGCTGCGGCGTGGTGGCATGCACATCACTGCGGAAATCAAAAGGTAATGGCGGAGGCTGGATCACCGTCACCCTGGCCTGGGGTCTGGCTGTGATGTGCGGAGTCTTCATCGCAGGACCATATACCGGCGCCCACCTCAACCCGGCGGTGACAATCGGACTGGCTACTGCCGGAAAATTCAGCTGGAGCATGGTCGTGCCCTACATAATATCTCAGCTTGTCGGAGCCTTCCTCGGAGGGATGTGCGTCTACTGGTTCTACAAAGACCACTTCGACATCACCGACGATCAGGACACTAAACTCGGAGTCTTCGCCACGATCCCCGCCATACGCAACCTTAAGCGGAACTTCTTGTCGGAGGTGATCGGCACCTTCGTGCTTATCCTCGTGATCCTCTTCCTCGCTGAAGACGGCAACAAGGCTGCCGTAGGACTCGGATCGATCGGCGCGCTCCCCGTGGCGCTCCTCGTGGTGGTGATCGGCATGGCCTTGGGAGGCACCACAGGCTACGCCATCAATCCGGCCAGAGACCTGGGCCCACGCCTTGCCCATCATCTGCTTCCGATCAAAGGCAAGGGAAGCAGCCAGTGGAAATACGCCTGGGTGCCTATAGCGGGCCCTATCGTAGGCGCACTCTTTGCGGTGCTCGTCTTCTGGGCATACCGCCTGCTGATTCAATAATCCCTTTACAAGGTCAAGTCATACTCCGGGAAGCAGAAACGCCTCCCGGAGTATCTTTTTTCCATATAGTCATCACTTTCACGCAAAAAACCAATGTGAATAATTTACAAAATGAAAAAATTTTGTTAAATTCGCGAATCGAATTCTTAAAACTTCAGCATCATGAATAAATTCATACTGTCAGTAATGACATGTGCCCTGGCCGCTTCAGGGTGGGCGGTGACCCCCGACGGAGGGATCGACAACGCCATGATGGAACGCCTGCGTGCTTCCTATAAGAACACTCCCGCCGACAAGGCAATCTCCAACGCCCTACGCAGCACCGACATAGATGTGCTCGCCACGGCAGCCGACAACAAAAACGGCTTAGACGACAATTTCACATACAAGGTGAAAAGCAAGGGAATCACCAACCAGAAATCGTCGGGACGCTGCTGGCTGTTCACCGGTCTGAACGTGCTCCGCGCCCAGATAATGAAGGAACACGGCATTCCGGAACTCGAGCTTTCGCAGAACTACAATTTTTTCTACGATCAGCTTGAAAAATCAAACCTCTTCCTGCAGAGCATCATCGACACATCGAAGCTCCCGATGGACAACCAGACCGTGGAATGGCTATTCAAGCATCCCATAGGCGACGGTGGCCAGTATACAGGCATATCCGACAATTTCTCGAAATATGGCGTAGTCCCCAAAGGCGCCATGGTGGAGACACATTCAAGCTCCGCTACGACCAAACTGCGCAAACTTATCACACGCAAGCTGCGTGAAGACGGCCTGAAGCTGCGCCGCATGGCTGCCGACAAGGCTTCGGCCAAGGCTATCATGGCTGAGAAGGAAACCATGCTCTCCGAGATTTACCGTATGCTGGCCCTGACTCTCGGCGTGCCTCCGACAGAATTCACATACACACTCAAGGACAAATCAGGCAACGTAGTAAGCAAGAAGACCTACACTCCTCAGCAGTTCTACAAGGAATTCGCCGGCAACAACCTGAAAGACGACTACATAATGCTCATGAACGATCCCACGCGCGAGTACTACAAACTCTATGAGATCGATCTCGACCGCCACATCTACGACGGGGGCAACTGGAAATTCGTCAACCTCCCCATAGAGGATATCAAGGAGATGGCCATAGCCAGCATAAAGGGCGACGACATGATGTATTTCTCATGCGACGTCAACAAGAACCTCAACAGGGAGCTCGGCCTGCTCGATCCTGACAATTTCGACTATGACTCCCTCTTCGGAGTGACCTTCGGCATGGACAAGGCCGACCGCATCCGCACCTTCGACAGCGGCTCGACCCACGCGATGACACTGATGGCCGTAGACCTGGACGCCAATGGCAAACCGACGAAATGGATGGTGGAGAACAGCTGGGGACCCGGCGCCAACAACGGCCACCTGATAATGACCGACCGCTGGTTTGACGAATACATGTTCCGCCTCGTGGTCAATAAGAAATACGCTCCTGCCAAGGTGCTCGACATCCTGAAGCAGAAACCCGTGGCTCTCCCCGCCTGGGATCCCATGTTCTAACCCTACCTTATATCTCGCGCTTACGAAGTTCTTCATTAAAATTGGCTCCATTGAAATAGACTGATACGTTATTTCAATGGAGCCAATTTTAATGATTTCCTTCAGATTGCCGTTGCCAATTCATCACGTTACATATATGTGTAACAACCACTTGGAATCTATCATACTTTGATAGCCACCACGGCATATCACGATTCAACCATCCCAAAACCTCAACCATTTCCGAATGTATCTCATCCACCCGATTGATATTCCAGCATATTGATTCGTTATGAAAAACACGATTACGAAATACACGAAATCTGTTTAACGGTGCCGAAACATTTTTACGTTGCCTTATCGACTTGGGCATATAAGGGAATGCCCTACGTAGATCTTTCCACAAAATACGCTCATACTCACTATTAAATAACGAGACCCAAAATCCTAAAGTTAGTTCAGCAACTATTTTTGAAGGGGTTATTTGTTCGTGTCTTATGGAAATCTGTTTGGTTGCCTGCGTTATATATCGGTTAAGATTAGATAGCCCGGGGGTATTGGGAAATACTGCATACCAGTCATCCCTTCCGGTCATTTGGCTCAATTCACGGCAGAGTGCGTTACGCAGAGTCACTTCAAAAACTGACAGAAGAACATACATCGCCTCAGATAATTGCAAATTACATCCATAATGGATTATTGCCCTTTGTTCATCACAGGGATATAAGGTAAAATACCTTTCCATGCGTTTATCCGAAAAAACTTTATTAAAAAAAACTTTGTTGTATGCCATATAATGATTAATTTTGCAGTGCAGTCCCGGTAATTCCTCTCCCTGTTATCAGATACAGGTGAAGAATCCGGGTTTTTTTCTACAAATTTAGCAAAAGGATATCAGATTAAAAAAATTAGAGGCAGGTTTTCCAAATCTTATGGAAAACACGTGGGCCGCAGGAAAAATTCCTGCGGCCCACGTGTTTTTTGTACGACTGGAAGGTCAGAGGTCTTCGCGGAGCCATTTCTCAAGCTCGCCGGTCCACTGGCGCTTATATTTGAATGAGTCGCGGAATCCCCAGCCATGCCCCCCTTCGGGATATAGGTGGAGCGATACGGGGATGCCGTTGGCGTTGAGCGCGTTGAAATACCCGATGCTGTTGGCCGGAGGCACCGCGCCGTCGTCGCCCGAAAGCATGATGAAGGCCTTGGGTGTATCCTTGTCCACTTGTTTCTCGTTGCAGAAACGGTCTTGCAATTCCTTCGACGGATTCTTGCCCAGGAGATTGTCGCGCGATCCCATGTGGGTCACGGCAGGATCCATCGACACCACAGGATAGAAAAGCACCTGGAAATCGGGGCGCGTCTCCTTGCTTCCATAGTGTGTGGCGAGGGTCGAAGCGAGGTGTCCCCCGGCCGAGGCCCCCATCACGCCGATCTTTCCGGGATCGATTCCCCACTCCGCGGCATGCGCGCGCACTATGCGCATGGCCTGCTCGGCATCCGCGAGAGGAAGCGTGCTGTCGCCATGAGGCATACGGTATTTGAGCACCACGTATGTGATTCCCAGGGAGTTCATCCACGGAGCCATGTCATGCCCCTCGTGTGCGGTGGCAAGATGGGTATAACCGCCCCCGGGACACATGACAATTGCCTTTCCATTGGGCTTTGCCGCCTTATAGACAGTAATGGTAGGGTCTTTGTCAAGATCCTTGCTCTCAGCCGCCGCACGCGCCTGTTCCTGAGGCGCGTTCTCGTTCCATATCAATATGTCGGTGCGCTGCTGTGCCATGGCCACCGACGTCATAGCTGCCATGATTGCCGCCATGATTTTCCTGATTTTCATATATAAAACGTTGTTTAATTTGATTTCAGCTGCCGGCGGTCGCGGCGACCGGCGAAATACTCATTGTAGACCAAGCCGCCGACTATCAGCACAAGTCCCACTATGGTGGTAGGCATGATAGGCTCGCCCAGCACTACCGAAATAAAGAAGAGCGACAGGAAGGGCGACAGATAACACATCTGGTTGATGAGGGCCGGATTGTCGGTTTCCCTGATAGCCAGTCCGAAGCATATGAAAGGAACTCCCATCTCGAAAGCTCCGATATACATGCCTGAGAGCAAAGCCGGCATACTCATGGCGGAGACAGGCACAAAGATCGACCCTATGAGACAATAGATCATTCCGAAGAGGAAAGTGAGGAACAGCGACGTGCCTTCGCTCACCTCATTCTTAAGACTGTCGTTGATGATCCAGTATGTGGCCCAGAGGAGGGCGCTCCCGAGAGCGAGAGCGATGCCGAGCACCGACACTGTGCCTGTGATCCCCTTTCCTCCTACCGATATGAACACGAGGCCGGCAAGCGAGATGACCATGCCCAGATATTTCGCCTTGGGGATAGGTTTATGGCCGAAGACAGCGAGGAGTACCGCCAGGATGATGGGCCACAGATAGTTGAGAGGCTGTGCTATCTGTGCAGGCAGATAGTCGTAGGCCGAGAAAAGGATCAGATAGTAGGCCACAGGGGCCACAAGGCCCAGAAGGGCGAAACGGCTCCATACCCCCGGGGAAAGACGGCGCAATACGCTCCATGAGCGTGTCACGCACATCCACACCGTAAAGATCGCAAGAGCCGTGGCTGTGGCCACGAATACCATCTCAAACACACTCAGTTGCTCGAGGGCTATCTTGAAGGCGGTGGCCACCGTCGACCAGCTCAGCACTGCGAAAGCACCGAGCACCACGGGTTTTGTCTGACTATTCAATGTCTTGTCTTTTAAAGGTTAAAGAGTTATAGGTTAAAGGTTAAAGTTGAGGGCGGAGAGTTGAAAGTTGAGGGTTGAGGGTTGAGAATTGAGAGTTGAGGGTTGAGAGTTGAGGGTTGAGAGTTTGAGGGTTGAGGATTAAACGATAAATGACTAAGGGTTTTAAACTCTAAACTTTAAACTCTAACCTTTAAACTCTAACCTTTAAACTCTAACCTTTAACCTTTAACCTTTAACCTGGTTTATCTCAAAGCTTCGACCTCTTCTGTGGTGAGGGGTATCTTCTTGCCGAGACGGCGTGCGCCGTCGGCGGTGATAAGATAATCTTCTTCATTGCGGATACCTCCGAAGTCACGCCACTTGTTAAGCTCCTTGTAATTTATGAAGTCGGTAAACTTCCCTTCTCCCTCCCAGAGATCTATCAGCTCGGGGATGAAATATACGCCCGGCTCGATCGTCAGTGCGAATCCCTCCTCGAGAGGACGGGCGAGACGCAATGACTTGCGGCCGAACTGGGTGCTCTTAGGCTTACCGCCGTAGCCAACCCATACTTCGCCGAGGTTCTCCATATCGTGCACGTCAAGCCCCATCATGTGGCCCAGACCGCACTGGAAGAACATGGCATGGGCACCGGCCTTTACAGCCTCCATCGGATCCCCCTTGAGGATGCCGAGATCTTTCATGCCGGCACAGATCACTTCAGCGGCCCTCTCATAAACATCGAGGAAAGGCACACCCGGCCGCAGCATCTCCACAGCGGCGAGATGCGATGCCACCTGGATGTCGTAGATCGTCTTCTGGCGGGGCGTGAAAGTCTTGTCGACGCAGATGGTCGACGACATGTCGCCGGCATATCCCATCTGGGTCTCGGCTCCTGCGTCGACGAGCACCATCTGTCCGGGCTCTATCAGGTTGCCGTGATAGTGGTTGTGGAGCGTCTCGCCGTGTACGGTGCAGATCGTCGGGAACGACAGCGGGCAGTTGTTGTAGGCGGCCACGCTCTCGAGTATCGCGGCCAGCTCATATTCATGCATGCCTGCGCGCAACTGTTTCATAGCCTCGATATGCATGTCGGCGGTAACGTTGCAGGCACGCTCAATCTCCTCTATCTCCTCAGGGCGCTTGTGGTTGCGCATGTCGACCACGGCCTTGATAAGGTCAACGGAAGGTGTCTCCGTGCCAGGCTTGATATCCAGGAGCTTCCAGAGCTTGAGCACGTGTTCCGGACGATAAACGGGAAGATAATGCACCTTGCGTCCGGCTGCGACAGCCTTGTCGAGCTCACCGCGGAGTGCCGAGGAAGGCATTGTGGTCTGGACGCCCACGCGCTGGGCTTTCTCGTGAAGAGTAGGCTGAGTGCCCATCCAGACAATATCGTCGATGGTCAGTTCGTCGCCGAATATGATCTCACGGTCGTTGTCGACATCGATCAGAGCCGCCAGTCCGGCGAAGGGAAGACCGAAATAATATAGGAATGACGAGTCCTGACGGAAATTGTAGGTGTTGTCGGCATAGTTCATGCCACACTCTTCATTGCCGAGGAGAAGAATCAATCCGCTGCCGACGCTCTTCTTAAGCTCGGAACGACGTTCCTCATAGATTTTTCTTTCAAACATGTGATGTAATGTTAAGTTGTTTTTCCGGTTGGTATCGTTAGGGGAGCCCCGGGCCTATGGCCGGAGAGGGTTTCCTCTTTCGCCCACAAATTTAATCATCCGCCGCCAATTTATCAAGCGGCAAACGAAATATTTTTCCTTTACTTCGCCAAAGCGCATCCCGATCCCCCATGACAACTTTCGGTCTAAACAAAAACATGGAAGACACTCCCTAAGGTTGCCTTCCATGTTTTTGCCTGTTGTCGCGGACGTGCAGCTTATTTAGCCACCTGCTCCTTGAAAGTGTTGCAGGGCTTGAAAGTCGGCTTCTTGTGAGCCGGAATCACCAGCGAGGTCTGCTTGGAGATATTGCGGGCCACTTTCTGGGCACGCTCTTTCACCACAAAGCTGCCGAAACCACGGAGATATACATTCTCTCCTTTAGCCATGTTGTCTTTGATAACTTCCATCAGGCTCTCCACCACAGCAAGCACGCTTGCCTTCTCAAGGCCTGTCGACCTTGATATTTCCGTAACAATGTCTGCTTTAGTCATGATTGTTGTTATTGTTTAATTCGGAGTGCAAAGTTAGTCATAATTATCTATCCTGCAATAAGATTTACGAAAAATTTTTTATTCAACCCATTCAATCGCCTTCACCAGGAAAGAAATTTGCAAGCAAATCTCCGCCATCGCCTCTCATCGGAAAAGCCACCGTCATAATTATCCATCATTTTGCGCCGGAATCAATCTTCACGCCCTACAATTATCATGAGCCGCTCCATCACGCGGACATCAGCCGGAATCGTAAATGCCATTGATGCATAGCGCAAAATACAAACGTCGCGGACAGTATCTGCCACTATTCATTGTCAATTCGGATTTTATGACTAAATTTGCGTGAGAATGCCGCATTACAAACACGCGACACAGCAAATATAATCACAAGTGCAGACATATAATCGTATGAAAAGAACATTACTGACAATTTTTATGGCCATAGTCACCCTGATGGCCACAGGCCACACGGGATCCGATGAATATCCCGCCAACTACGCTAAGGAGCCACGCTTTAAGCTATTGATATGCTACGACCCCTCTGCCGAGCCAGACCACGTGACTTTCGACCGCCAGGCAATCGACTTTTTCCATAAGCTTTCATATGGCGAGGGCTTTCTCTATGATGTCGCTGAAAGTCTCGACGATTATCCGTATGATCGACTGAAAGAATACTCGGCCGTGGTCATGCTCAACGCACAGCCATCGAAAGAACGGCGCGACGATTTCCGTAAATACATGGAAAACGGCGGAGGGTGGATCGGGTTTCATGCGGCCGCATTCAACAATGCCGACACCGCTTGGCCCTGGCTGAACGAATTTCTCGGATGCGGAGAATTTCTCTGCAACAACTGGCCCCCACAGCCGGCACAAGTGCGGTGTGACGTGACAGACCATGCCGTGACGCGCACATTGCCGGAAATATTCATCATTCCCGCAAGCGAATTCTACCAATGGAGCCCATCACCACGCAAAGACAAGGATGTGAGGATATTACTCTCCATCACTCCTGCCAACTATCCTTTCGGCATCAAGGATGTGGTGACCGGAGGCGATTTCCCCATCGTCTGGACCAATACGCGCTACCGGATGATATATCTCAACATGGGCCACGGCGATCAGGAATTCATCGACGCCACGCAAAACCTACTTTTCGTAAATGCCTTCCGATGGCTTATCTCAACCGACCCCACCGGCAATCCATTCGAAAAATAACGAACCAGTCAGCGACGACAAGCACTACATTATCACATCCGGGACCAGTGTGCAGCCCACGCTGAAAGGAAACGGCGCGGTGTTTCTCATCGCGCCGTAGACCTTCAGTGGAATTTCATAAAGCCGTTATCTTCCGAATACGGCACATACTCTATATATTCACAATCCGCCTCAACCGGACGGCGGCTCACTGTATAAGTCTCTCCGCAACCATTGAGCAGAATAGAGTCAGGTTCAAATGAAATAAGCGACCAGTATATTCCTCCGTCAGGATCAAAAGTGCAGCAATTAGGCTTGAATTTATTATCGTCAATCTCGAGATCATCCCGGGAGATACTGAAATTATCCGGCTTGATACGCATGGTGTATTCACCTGTATTGCGGTTTTTCATCATGCGGATATTCTGGAAAAACAGAGTGCCATTATTATTATTTCTTGCAGCCGCGGCACGTATATATACCATTGAAGGCTGAATGGCATACACAAACATATGGCGGTTTGTGTTTATCTCACAATAAAGCACCTCATCATTAACCGCGTATCCGGCTCCGAGACGCCATTGCTGCAAACATTTCCCCACATCATCTCTTGAATTGCAACGCGCCATCTCATAAGGGGGGACTATCTTTATATCCTCAACTTTCCTCAACGCGTGGCCACAGATATTCAGGATTCCGTCGGTCTCGGAGATGACAAGCGGCTCATTGTCGGAGGCAGTTGTCACGGTTCCATTCTTTGCGAATACTGTCTTGCTTGAAATACCCGCCGCTGGAATTTCAAGAAAAGCCTGCATTATGCTGTCGGTCTGACAATAGAATATACAGATGGAATCTGTCAGCACCGCTTCCGCACTGTCACTGCTCCAGACACCCCTGTGATTAGAAAAAACAGTGGAAGCGTCCGCCGTACATAAGGCAAGCGCCATGACAACTAAATTAAGGATCCTGCTCATTTCATGTATTAATTTGGTTTGCCTTGCAAATTTAAACAAAATAATAACACACCACAATCGGCAACGCAAAAAAGAGCCAAAGCGCCCCGATTATACTTTACCGATACAGATGATGAGGCATATCCAAACTTTTTTGCGGTATTTTTATCATGTCGATCGGCTATATTTATGTAACTTTGCCGCGACAACCTGACTCAGACAAATCAAGAGCATGAAAAAATTAGACAATACCTCCATAGACAGGACTCCGCGCCCCGTCAGGGTGCTTCAATTCGGCGAAGGAAATTTCCTCCGCGCTTTCGCCGACTGGATGATCGACATCGCAAACCGCAAAGGGGTGACAGACACCGATGTGGCTGTCGTCTCCCCCCGTTTTAAAGAGAACCGGGGCATAAAGACCCTTCAGAACCAGGACGGTCTTTACCATGTATGGCTCGAAGGAATCGACAACGGACAGCCTGTCTCCCAGCCCCATCTCGTGGAATGTATCGCCGACGCCTTCTCACCCGCTGCCGACTTCAACAGATATGAGAGCCATATCCTCTCTCCCGACCTCAGATTCGTCATCTCCAACACCACAGAAGCCGGCATCCGCTATGAAGAGGATGACGTTATGAGTCCGACACCCGCCACTTTCCCCGGGAAAGTGACGTCGATGCTCTACCGACGCTTCCGCCATTTCAACGGCGACCCTTCGAAAGGTCTGATATTCCTCTGCTGCGAACTGATAGAAGACAATGGCTCCACACTGAAGGAATATGTGCTACGCCACGCCAAAGAAGCAGGACTCGCAGAAGGATTCTCCAATTGGGTGAAGGAATCCAATATCTTCTGCGACACACTCGTAGACCGTATCGTGCCGGGATTTCCCTCCGACTCCATAACGGAGATAAAGGAGAAACTCGGATATGACGACGACATGGTGGTGAAAGGGGAGCTTTTTCACGTGTGGGCCATCGGCAGCGACCGTCATGACCAGGTACATAATGAATTCCCTCTCGATAAAGCCGGACTCAACGTTCTCTTCATGGACTCCATCAAGGCATTCCGCGACAAGAAAGTGCGCATACTCAACGGCTCGCATACAGGCATGGTGCCAGTGGCCCTCCAGCTGGGATGTGAGACTGTGCTCGACGCATTCGGCCACCCGGCAGTCAACCGATTCATCAACACCATGATGACTCGCGAAGTGCTCCCCGTGATCGAAGGCGATCCCGATGAACTCCGCCGCTTTGCCGACGGAATCCTCGAACGCTTCTACAATCCGTATATGCGCCACATGCTCAAGTCGATCGCCCTCAACTCACTCTCCAAATGGGAGGCCCGCAACTTCCCCACCGTGCGCGACCAATGGGAAAAGAACGGCATATTGGCAGATTTCGAGATCTTCACATTCGCCGCACTCATGGCTCTCTACGCGCCCTGCTCCTCATTTAGTCCGGACGATGATAAAGCACATCTCTCCAAAATAAGCGAAGCATGGCAGAAACATCCCGGCGATTATGCCACCATTGTCAAAGATATAACAGGCTGTGGAATATTCACTGTAGATTTTGAAAGCATTGTCCCGGGATTCAGCGCCAAAGCAGGGGAATACCTCGGCATGATAATGAATGACGGCATGAGTAAAGCCCTCGATGACTTTCTCGTCAGCCATGAGGAAAAAATATAAGCCATGAAAAGGATTCTCAAGATAAACGACACCGACAATGTGGCGGTGGTGCTTGCAGATGGTGTGAAGGCAGGTGAAGAGTTTGAGGGGATCACACTCCTTGCTGACGTACCCCGCGGACACAAGTTCGCGCTCACCCCCATAGCGCAGGGAGAGAGTGTCATAAAATACGGTTATCCCATAGGCCATGCCACCTCCCCTATCCGTGCCGGCGAATGGATCCACAGCCACAATCTCGCCACCTCACTCGGGGATGACCTTGAATACACTTACAATCCGGTTCAGGACGTAACACCCGACACCACAGAAAAGGGATGCCCCACTGTGGAGGGATACCTGCGTGCCGACGGCAGGATGGGTATTCGCAACGAGCTCTGGGTGATACCGACAGTAGGATGCGTCAACGGACAGGCTAACGCCATCGTGGAACACCTGCGCCGGGAACTTCCTGCAGAAGGGATTGACGACATCAGGGCCTTCACACACAACTACGGCTGCTCCCAGCTTGGCGCCGACCATGCCAACACTCGTGCCGCTCTCGCCGCCCTGGCATGCCATCCCAACGCGGGAGGTGTGCTCGTGCTCGGCCTCGGATGCGAGAACAACCAGATATCGGCGCTCCGCGAGGCCATGGGAGAATATGATCCCGAAAGGGTAAGATTTCTTGTGGCGCAAGAGGTCGACGACGAGATTGAGGCAGGTGTCGGACTATGCCGAGAGCTCGCCGACAGAATGAAAAGAGACAGAAGGCAACCTCTACCTGTCAGCCTCCTTAAAATCGGTCTGAAATGCGGAGGCTCCGACGGTCTGTCGGGCATCACGGCCAATCCGCTTGTCGGAAGATTCTCCGACTGGCTGATATCGTGCGGAGGAACGACAGTGCTCACTGAAGTACCCGAGATGTTCGGCGCCGAGACAATCCTTATGGATCGCGCCGCCGACAGGAACGTATTCGGCGGCATAGTCTCCCTGATAAATGATTTCAAGGACTATTTCCGCTCCTACGGACAGCCGATCTACGAAAACCCCTCCCCTGGCAACAAGGCTGGAGGTATAACCACCCTCGAGGAGAAATCGTTGGGATGCGTGCAGAAAGGGGGATCGGCGAAGGTCGTCGATGTTCTCCGGTATGCCTCAAAGGCATCGAAACCGGGTCTCAACCTCCTTCAGGCTCCCGGTAACGACCTCGTGGCAGCCACAGCCCTGGCACTGACTGGTTGTCAGATGGTGCTCTTCACCACCGGACGCGGCACACCGTTCGGCACATTCGTGCCTACTATGAAGATCTCTACCAACACCCAGCTTGCAGAACACAAACGCAACTGGATAGACTTCAACGCGGGAGAGATTGTCAACGACGAATCATGGCAATCAGCCCTGACACGCCTTATAGACAAGGTCGTGGCCACGGCTTCAGGCTCGTCTCTCCGCCATGAGACCGCCGGCGCCAAGGAGATCGCTATCTTCAAGACCGGCGTCACCCTCTGATTCCATATAACGCTCTATGACGAAACACGGCCGGGAGAGTTCCTTTCCCGGCCGTGTTTCGTCATAGAGCGTTCCTCTCAATAAAATCCATAGATTGACGTTATTTAAATGAATTTCCAGAGTAAGCGGTCAATAAAAATCTGCAAACCGTAGCACAGATCTTTAACAATGGCCGCTTTTTAAAGCTGTTTATATACAACGATCTTTCATGAACGCAATAAATATCATCGCCTTAACGGCAGCCCTGGGAATCACATTCCCTGTCTGCGCGGCAAACGACAACAGAATACTCATCGACGGAGGCTGGCTCTTCACCCGGACTGACTCCGTTGATTTCCAAAAAACTGAACGCGACACTAAAGACTGGCAGAAAATATCCCTGCCCCACGACTGGAGCGTGCTCCACGACTTCAACGAGTCTGAACCCTCCGGCAACGACGGCGGCTATCTCCCTACGGGCAAAGGATGGTATCGCACGACTATCAATATTCCTGAGAAAATGGCCGGCAAACCATGCGATCTCTATTTCGAGGGCATTTACATGGATAGCGAGGTATATCTCAACGGGGAAAAGATCGGCGGCCATCCCTACGGCTATTCATCTTTCCGATGTGAGGCCGGACCGCGGCTGAAAGCCGGAGAAAACACGCTCGCCGTAAAAGTAGACAATTCCCGGCAGAAGAACAGCCGCTGGTATACCGGCTCCGGCATCTACCGCCATGTCTGGCTCGAGCCCCACTCAGATATCTACGTGAAACCCTGGAGTCTGCACATCTCCACCCCCCTCGTCTCCCCCGCGAAAGCCGTGGCGCGGATCAACTTCACCATCACCAACCCCAACGCCTCTCATCAGGATAAGCCGGTAAGGGTGCCCGTAGAGGTCTGCATCAAAGGTATCAGCCCGGTGATCAACGACACTGTGAGGATACAGCCCGGAGAATCGCTCAAATACTGCAGCTATGAGCTGCCAGTCGTCAATCCGTCATTGTGGAGCACTGACAGTCCCACCCTCTACGCGGCCAATATCACCCTCACCCTTCCCGATGGAACCCAAGAGAGTGAAACCGAGAAGTTCGGATTCCGCACCATAGAATACTCTGCCGACAAAGGATTCATGCTCAACGGCATCCCGATGAAGATCAACGGAGCCTGTGCGCACCACGACAACGGCATACTCGGAGCCGCATCTTATGACGACGCGGAGATCCGCAAGGCAAGACTGCTCAAGGAGGCCGGTTTCAACGCCGTGCGGACATCGCACAATCCTCCGGCTCCGGCTTTTCTCTCAGCCTGCGACAGCCTGGGACTCCTGGTCATCGACGAGGCGTTCGACGGATGGAAACAACGTAAGAATCCCTATGACTACGGTGAGAGGATCGATGACTGGTGGCAGTCAGACATTGCCGCTCTCGTGGAGCGCGACCGCAACCATCCGTCGGTGATAGCATGGAGCATCGGCAACGAGATCCTGGAGAGGAAATCGCCCGACGCCGTAGAGATGGCGCAGAAATTCGGAGATCTCTGCCGTAACCTCGATGGTTCGCGCCCGGTGACACAGGCACTTGCCGCCTGGGATCCGGATTGGGAGATCTATGATCCTCTGGCCTCACGCCATGAGATAGTGGGCTACAACTATATGATCCACAAGGCCGAGGGCGACCACAAAAGAGTGCCTTCGCGAGTAATGTGGCAGACGGAGTCATATCCGCGCGACGCATTCGCCAACTGGGAGAAGGTCAACGACCTGCCATACGTGATCGGAGACTTCGTCTGGACAGGAATCGACTACATCGGAGAGTCAGGCATAGGACGCTACTGGTATACGGGAGATCCCGAAGGGGAACATTATCACCGTCCGCTCTGGCCCTGGCACAACTCCTATTGCGGAGATATCGACATAACGGGCACACGCAAACCCATTTCCCACTATCGCGAGATACTTTATTCACCCGTGGCTAAGATGCACATGGCAGTGCGTGAGCCGCAAGGCTACAAAGGGGAGATAAAGGAGGGAGCGTGGGCCGTCTATCCGACGAAAGATTCCTGGAACTGGCCCGGGCACGAAGGGAAACCCATAGAAGTAGAAATCTATTCCAATTATCCGGCCGTGGAATTGTTTCAGGATGGGAAATCGCTCGGAAAGAAAAACACCGACCGCGAACATGAATTCAAGGCTGTCTATACCCTCCACTACCGTCCTGGAGAGATCACGGCAGTGGCCATAGGCGACAACGGCCAGAAACTTGCGGAAGAGAAACTTGTCACAGCCGGGAAACCTTATGCAATAAGACTGACAGCCGACAGGGACTCGCTCGGGAAATCATCGCAGTCATTGGCATACGTCTCCGCCGAGGTTATCGACAGGAAAGGGAACATAGTGGCCGATGCCGCCATTACACTGTCATTCACCGTTGCCGGAGGCGCCGAGATCATAGCCACAGGTTCGGGCGATCCGAAAGATCCCAAAGGATACTTCCACAAGCAACGCGTCACATCCGACGGACGTGCACTCGCTGTCATAAAAGCCAAGGGCAACGGTACGCCTGCGAAGGTAAAAGTCACCGCGCGCGGACTCAAAGGCGCCACGCTGACTCTCTGACACTCAGATTCAAATCCCGGCGTCGCACTATCCGGGGGAAAGATGCGGCGCCGGTCTGCACCATATACGGACCGATTTATAACATCTTATATCCTAAAATTTTACAAATGCGTTTTTTTAAACTATCACTGCTTCTGCTCACACTTGTATCATGTTCCGATTCCAAGAATCTGGAGATTGATGACAATGACAACAGACAGAATCAGTGCACCCTTACATTCCGTGGACTATCATTTTCCGGTTCATCTTCATCAACAGAAAATATCGGAGAGGTGGCAGTATTCCAATTCACCGACGGACTGCTCTACAGACATAAGTCCATAACACCCGCCGACAACGGCAAGGCGGAGATATCCATAGTGGGAGACACACGTCTCTACTGTATATCAGGAGCCGGTCTCCAGGCTGACGACAATGTCACGGAAGAGGCTGATTTCAGCAAATCCATAATCGAAAGCCCAGATGGAGCCGCTTCAGCACCCGTATTTCTATCGGCGGTAACCGAAGTGAAAGCGACAGGAAACACAAATCTCCAGACCCGCGCACAGCAGGCCACCCTGGAAATGAAACGTGGTGTAGCCAGGATTGATCTTGACTCACACTTCGACAGCAAAATACTTATCAACGAGATAACAGTGGAGAACGCGCCAGCCGCCACCTACGCTTTCATCGACAACGAGGATGCCACCGACCACACAATCAGCTATTCGAAGACATACTCTGAGCCATTCAACGGCATTGACGAGGGGGTCTTCCATGTATTCGGCAGCAGAAAACCTGTCAACATCACAGTCAGGGGCTCTTATGACGGGGTGCCTGTCAGGCTCAACGTGGAGATCCCTGCAGTGGAGCGCAACAGGATATACGTCGTGGAGATACTTAATGCCGGCGCCACCCTCGAGGGCATCTTCTCTGTGAAAGACTGGGAAGAGGGGGGATCAGTAACCGGGAAACCGGACACCTCCCGGAGAATTGCAATATCAGCCGAGAATTCAGTGCTTCCGGAGGGAGTCTCCTTAGACACAGAACGCAACCTCGTGAGCGTGCCGGCATCAGGAGTTACAGATATGCGTCTTGCATTCGTGGCTGACACGGCCATAGACATAACCTCAACCGAGGGACTTCCGGAGGGTGGTTCCCTGGGTGACAGGGTAGTGTCAGAATCATCGCAAGGAATAGTGTCGACATTCTCGGTAACCATTCCTGCCCAACGGAACGGCCGGCTCGGATACTCCATATTCGTGCATCTGAAAAACGCGCTTCTCGCCGGCAGTTATGACTACGTGGAGATTGCCGTGGCTCCCAGCGACCATCAGATAGAGACTGTCGAGATCGGGGGCAGCGTATGGATGGCGTTCAACTCCCGCACTCCGGATCTCGATGACCAGATATATCCTCTCGACGGCATATCGGTAGAGGATATGTACAGATTGAACTGGGTAAACACTGTCGGCGGTCTTTACCAGTTCGGGCGCCAATACATGTATGTGCCATGGCAAGGATACAATCCTTCCAACGACCTCGGATCACAGAAACAGGATATCCCCTGGCAGTCACCGACCCACATGCCTTGTCCGGAAGGATTCCGTATCCCGACACGCGCAGAATTTGAGTCGATGTTTCCCAAAGGCACCACTATTCCTGGCGAATACGTAGCCGGAAACGGTGAGCATATCACCGCCACACTCCACACTTCCGAAGGCCCGCTCATTACACCATCCGGAGTGACAGGCACCCAGCGATATGTGAAATTCACATCTGCCGAGACAGGCCGCTACCTGATAATACCTCTCGCCGGAGGGAAAGGAGACAAGAGCACATCGAACAATCCGGGATTCGGGCGACGCGCCGTGATCTGGACAAACAGCAACCAGGGTTGCCCCGGTGGATACGCCCTCGCATACTGGATGAAATTCGAGGCAAACGATACGACGGTCATAACCGAGGAACGTCTGCAGATGGAGGGATTCGCATCCGTGAGATGCGTCAAGACACAACAACCGTCAGAAGGAGAATAAGCCATGAGGATTATACAGAAAACAACACTGCTTCTGCTTTTGACCGCATTCATCGCCGGATGCGCCTCGGATACGGACTCAGGCCTCGCTTTCCCGGATGAAGGGAATGCCGTGTTTCTTATCAGCACCGGGCGAAAGCCCGGCATCTCCATAGGCACCCGAGGCGACTCAACAGAGATAAGGCTAAATGAACTGACATATGTCATCGCCGACTCTCATGGCGACATCATTGATCCCCACACCTGCAGGCTGGCCCCCGATTTCTCCTCCCTGACAATAGAGGGTCTCGCCCACGGCGATTACACCATATCTTTCCTCGGCCGCTCAGGAGAAGAGAACGGAGCTACGACTCTGGAGCCTGCGCACATCGGGGATGAGTGGCTCGGCAACACCGCGGAAGGATCACCGGCCGACGGTGAATACCTATTCGGCAGCGTGTCGTTCTCAATCGGCAAAGAGCAGAAACCGGTCACACAGGAAGTATGTCTGGAATTCTGTGTCGGAAAAGTGAATATCGACCTGAAGATGCAGTCCGACTATCAGTGGAGATTCATCAAATCCATAACCCTGACTCTTGACAACGGGTCGGTAGTGCCGGCCGTGCTCAATGCCGACGGCACATTCTCCGGCGAGTCGCATATAGAGGCTTATGATGTCACCGACAGGCTCTCCTTCTGCTCGTTTCCGTCAGAAGCGCCGTTGTCAGGATTCGTGGATATCACCTCCCGAAGGTCTGACGGCACCGAGTTTTCCACACGCTACCGTTTTGAGGATTGCCTCATTGAAGCAGGGAAAATCTCGCACATCAACATAGAATACCGCCATCCCGAAAGCGAAGACGGACGCATTTACGTACGAGAGGAAGACTTCGGTAAGTTCGACACCGACACTATGTTTCTCGCCGACGAACCTAAGGAGGTGTTCTACGATTCCAGGATACGCTCATTCAGAGTCAACGCCCCGCTACAGGCATATCTGACAGAAGACAGGGAGTTAGGAATCAGATTCTTTTCTCCGGTAGAGATAAAGAACGCGCGTATACTATGCCGCTTCGGCAAAGTTAGCCCGGAGTTTCTCGAAATAGCGCGGTTTGAGTCTGTATATCCTTTCATGGAGGGTAAGTTCAAGTTGCCGGTGGTGGATCGCGACGCGACATTCACCGCTTCTGACGGTCGCAAGATAAGAATCCCGGCGCAAAAGGAGCTTTCTCCCGACGACGTCACATTCCTCATAGAGTGTGACGATCCTTTCATGAAAAAGATATCGGAGATAGAATGCGCGTGGTATATACGGTTCTCAGGCTACAGCACTGACGCAGGACATGCATATTGGCGCCATATGACCCCTCTGCTCTGCCGCCACGGGGTTGCCCTGGCCCTTAACATGGCTTTTATGTTCGCCTCGGATGAATTCAACATCGAACTCGACAAATATGACGGCATACTTTACGACAACGGTAAGAATCCTATAAACCTCGACAGTCTCCGCGCAAGGATAAAGGCTCATGGAGGCCTTGTGCTTGGCAGAGTGGTCGGAGTCGGTGGTCTTGGTGGAGGTTCCACCTACGGACTGGCGGACTACTGCTACACAGGGGTCTATTTCGATCCGGATTATCCGAACGCCAATCCCCACACCTATGCCCGGCAGGCGATGTTTCACGAATACGGACATTGTCTGGGCTACAGTCATAGCAGCAACATGACCTACGGCGACAAATGGACCGTGCTTTGCGCAAATGTATTCGTCAGCCTAAGCCGGGAAGGGAAACTTCCGGTAAGCACCCGCGACATGGTGGAATCCCTACCTATGTAATTACTGCCATACCGACAACGGACAAACAAGATCATCCATATATCACGGATCTCACACCAGAAAGGTGCGGCGACTGCCTCCAAGAGGCATAGGCCGCACCTTTCTTCGAATATAGGCGGGCCATATTTTCCAAGCAGGGGTAAAATTCAGTCATTTTTTAAATATTGCAGAAATTCACGCTATTATTGAGAGACAAACGCTTGCGGATTAACGATAAAATGACAATCTTTGCAGAAGAAAGCGCTGTCGCACCCAAAGGCAGCCCAACCTGACAAGACCATGATACCTACAACCTCAAGACTGACACGATTCCTCTCTTCCATGCTTATGCTGGGGGCCCCGCTATTCCCATGTTGCGCCCAGGATTGGCCCGCACCCACTCCGGAAAGCCGCCCCGGCTCACGCTGGTGGTGGCTCGGAAGCGCGGTCGACGGGAAAAACCTCGCACACAATATCGCGGAATACGCACGCGCCGGCATCGGTTCCCTTGAGATCACCCCGATATATGGAGTGAAGGGGAACGAAAACAACGATATCTCATATCTCTCGCCGCGATGGATGGAGATGCTGCGCGTATGTTATGCGGAAGCTGCCCGAAACGGTGTACGGATAGAGATGAACAATGGCACGGGATGGCCCTTCGGCGGACCTGAGGTAACTCAGGCCACAGCCGCAAAGAAATCTGTATTCACCAAAGATCCGGCCACAGGAAAGACTAAACTCTCCATTACCGGCACCGGCCAGAAAGTGAAGCGGGCGGCACCCGGTGGAGAAGGCTTCGTGATTGACCATCTCGACAAGGACGTGGTGCTCGGATACCTCTCAAAATTCGACAAGGCCTTCGGCAGCACAGACACACCCTATCCTCCGGTATTCTTCAATGACTCCTATGAGGTGTATGGCGCCGACTGGACCCCGACCCTGCTTGAGGAATTCCACCGACGCAGGCACTACAGGCTCGAAGACCACTTCGAGGAGTTTACCGACACGGCGAGAGGCGAGACAACCCGACGCATAGTCAGTGACTACCGCCAGACAATGTCGGAACTCCTGCTTGAGAATTTCCTTAAGCCATGGACTGAATGGGCACATTCCCACGGGTCGCTGACGCGCAACCAGGCCCACGGATCGCCCGCCAACCTGATTGATGCCTATGCCTGCGTCGATATCCCCGAATGCGAGGGATTCGGACTTTCGGATTTTGGGATAAAGGGACTCCGCAAAGATTCGATAAGCAAAAAGAACGATTCCGATCTGTCGATGCTCAAATATGCATCCTCAGCCGCCGACATAACAGGGAAGAGACTCGTGTCGTCGGAAACCTTCACGTGGCTCACCGACCATTTCCGCACATCCCTTTCCCAGTGTAAACCCGATATGGACCTGATGTTTATCGCGGGAGTCAACCATATGTTCTTCCACGGCACCCCCTACTCCCCGCGTGAGGCACAATGGCCCGGATGGCTATTCTACGCCAGTGTCAACATGTCGCCAACCAATACGATCTGGCGGGATGCCACTGCTTTCTTCGACTACATAACCCGCTGCCAGTCGATGCTCCAGACAGGCAGCCCTGACAATGATTTCCTCCTATACCTGCCGATATACGATCTCTGGGACGAGCTGCCGGGAAGGATGGTGGCTTTCGGAATCCACCAGATGGACCGCTATGCTCCGAAATTCATCGCCACAGTAAACTCAATAATCTCGAATGGTTACAATGTGGACTATATCTCTGATGCCCTCCTTGAGGCCTCTGTGGGCAAAGACGGCGTGATAATGACTCCCGGAGGGGCAATCTACGATGCCCTCGTGATTCCGGGGGTAAGGATCATGCCTGTGGAGACCCTGCGCAAGGCCCTGGATCTCGCAGCAGGAGGGGCAACCGTGGTATTTGTGGGATCGGTGCCTGACGATGTGCCCGGATTTCTTGACCATGACAAAAGACGGGAAACTCTCGACAACCTGATATCCGAAGCCCATATCCCTGACAGCGGAGAGGCATCGGTGGCCTACGGGAAAGGGAGGATAATCCTGGCGGATTCCTACGACAAGGCCCTGGCTCTGACCGGTAAAGACAATGAACCCATGCGTCCGGAACTCGGATTGAGCTATCTGCGCCGCACAACCCCCGACGGACATCTCTATTTCATCTCCAATCTCCAGCCGGAAGATGTCGACGCCTACGTGACAATCGCGTGTCCCGGCGCAGACAATATGCTTCTCGACCCCATGACCGGGAAGAGAGGCCGGATAACGCTTCGCGGGAAAGGAGACAAGAGACAGGCACGTCTGCAGCTGAAATCCGGAGAGAGCGTATTTCTCCAAACTTTCGACCATCCTCTCGACCGCGACGACATACCCGAATGGAAATACCTGACTGAGATGCCGGGAGCTACAGTTCTCGACAGGGGATGGACCCTCTCCTTTCCGCAGAGCGAACCGGCTATTGCGGGCTCCTTCGATATCGGCTCTACCCGCTCCTGGACAACCCTCGACCTGCCGGAAGCGTCCACTAATGCAGGTACAGGACTCTATTCCACGACTTTTGAACTGCCCCACACCGATTGCGATGACTGGATACTTGATCTCGGAGACGTGCGTGAAAGTGCACGCGTCAGGGTCAATGGCAAAGATGTGGCGACGCTATGGGCGGTACCGTTCCGCACCCCTATAGGCGAGTATCTGCGTCCGGGGAGCAACACTCTGGAGGTGGAGGTTACCAATCTTCCGGCCAACAGGATCTCTCAGATGGACCGTGAGGGGAAGGAATGGCGTATATTCAAAGACGCCAACATCGCACGTCTCGGACGGTATAACGGAGATTTCAGCTCATGGACTCCCGTGCCCTCAGGGCTCAACAGCGACGTAAAGCTTATCCCCGTCAGCTATTCCACCCATTAACCCCACCCCCTCCTCAAC
>PPYF01525339.1_pt1 | contig 31778 bp, 17 predicted proteins | sample 1559871 | NCBI WGS metagenome assembly PPYF01 (sample SAMN08240021, study PRJNA423297) | Human gut metagenome, whole genome shotgun sequencing project.
GACTTCACCACTTGGTATACGAAATCGTTGACAACTCTATCGACGAAGCATTGGCCGGCTATTGCGACCATATCGAAGTAACAATCAACGAAGACAATTCAATCACAGTACAGGACAACGGACGCGGTATTCCGGTTGACTATCATGAGAAAGAAAAGAAGTCAGCACTGGAAGTAGCCATGACCGTATTGCACGCCGGAGGTAAATTCGACAAAGGTTCTTACAAAGTATCCGGAGGTTTGCACGGTGTAGGTATGTCTTGCGTAAACGCGCTGTCTACCCACATGACTACACAAGTATTCCGTAATGGTAAAATCTATCAGCAGGAATACGAGATCGGTAAACCGCTTTATTCTGTAAAGGAAGTCGGTACAGCCGACATTACGGGAACCCGCCAACAATTCTGGCCGGATGGTACCATCTTTACTGAAACAGTATACGACTACAAGATTCTGGCTTCACGTCTGCGCGAATTGGCTTATCTGAACGCCGGTCTTCGCATCTCTCTGACTGACCGTCGGGTGGTGAACGAAGATGGAAGTTTCAAAAGCGAGCAGTTCTATTCAGAAGAAGGCTTGAGAGAGTTCGTACGTTTTATCGAGTCATCACGCGAGCACTTGATTAACGATGTGATCTATCTAAACTCCGAAAAGCAGGGAATTCCCATTGAAGTGGCTATCATGTACAATACCGGATTCTCCGAAAACGTTCACTCATACGTCAACAATATCAACACCATTGAAGGTGGTACACACTTGGCAGGCTTCCGCCGTGCGCTGACTCGTACGTTGAAAAAATACGCCGAAGACAGCAAGATGCTGGAAAAGGTGAAAGTTGAAATTTCGGGAGATGACTTCCGTGAAGGTTTGACTGCCGTTATTTCTGTAAAAGTAGCTGAACCACAGTTTGAAGGACAGACTAAAACGAAGTTGGGTAACAACGAAGTGATGGGTGCTGTTGACCAGGCAGTGGGCGAAGTATTAGCATATTATCTGGAAGAACATCCGAAGGAAGCCAAAACAATTGTCGACAAAGTGATTCTTGCCGCTACTGCACGTCACGCTGCAAGAAAGGCCCGTGAAATGGTACAACGCAAGTCGCCGATGTCGGGTGGTGGTCTGCCGGGCAAATTGGCCGACTGTTCGGATAAGGATCCTTCAAAATGTGAATTGTTCCTCGTCGAGGGAGACTCGGCAGGTGGTACTGCCAAACAGGGACGTAACCGTATGTTCCAGGCGATCCTCCCATTACGCGGTAAGATTCTGAACGTAGAAAAAGCCATGTATCACAAGGCTTTGGAAAGTGATGAAATCCGCAATATCTACACAGCTCTCGGTGTGACTATCGGAACTGATGAAGACAGCAAGGAAGCAAACATACAGAAGCTGCGCTATCACAAGATTATCATCATGACCGATGCCGACGTCGATGGTTCTCACATCGACACACTGATCATGACGTTCTTCTTCCGTTATATGCCGCAGGTTATCCAGAACGGTTATCTGTACATCGCTACTCCCCCGCTCTACCTCTGCAAAAAGGGTAAAGTAGAAGAGTATTGCTGGACAGATGCACAACGCCAAAAGTTTATTGACACTTACGGTGGTGGTTCAGAAAATGCAATTCATACACAACGCTACAAAGGTTTGGGTGAGATGAACGCCCAGCAGTTGTGGGAAACAACTATGGACCCTGAAAACCGTATGCTGAAACAAGTAAATATTGACAACGCCGCAGAAGCTGATTATATCTTCTCTATGTTGATGGGTGAAGATGTAGGGCCACGCCGCGAGTTTATTGAAGAGAATGCAACGTATGCAAATATCGATGCATAATTTTAATATTACGTTTTTATAAACCAACCTCACATCTAGCAAAGAAAACATAACTATGAAAATGAAAACTACTGCGCCCAATCCGTTATTTGCAAAGATCAGGTTGTTTCTTATTGTACTGACTTCCTGCGTGATCGCAACTTGTATCTTCTTGATTATTATCCATCCGGAAGCATGGATTATGCCGGCATGCGGAATCATAATCGCATTGTGCATTTTGCTCTATCAGCTATATTGCATACGCAAGAACCGGAAGAGAATTTAAATATATTGTTGCTTTTTCAGCTCTTCAGCAACAGTAACCAGCTCTTTGTACCATTCTTCACCGAACTTACGGATTAAAGGCTCTTTCAAAAACTGATATACGGGAAGATTCTCTTTTTTCCCCAGCAAAACTGCTGCTTTGCATACATCCCAACGATTATAATTCACCGCTTTATAGGGCCCGTAATCGCCGATCCGGATAGGATAAAGATGACAGGACACCGGTTTATAGAAGTCTGTTTTCCCCTCCCGATAAGCCTTCTCAATAGCACAGTAGCAACAGCCTTTCTCATCGTAGCAGGTAAACACACAGTCTTTATTATTAACAATAGAAGTCACCAGATCACCTTCCTCATCCGTATATACTACTCCTTGCTTTTCAATCACCGCACGTGCTTCCGGAGCCAGTTCATCCCAAATAATCGGCAAAACTTCTTCCAACTCCATCACCTCGTCCAGCTCTACCGGAGCACCGGCATCGCCTTCAATGCAACAGGCCCCCTTACAAGCGCCCAAATCGCAAAGGAACTTCTCCTGAAATACATCAAGAGACACTACTACATCACCTATTTGTATCATTTTAAACCTTATGTGAGACAAAAAGGGCGGAGTAGAACTCCGCCCTCCCAATTATAGAAATCTAAATTACTTAATCAAAACGTTTCCGTCCATTTCTGCCGGAACTTCCAGTCCCATAATCTTTAAAATAGTCGGAGCAACATCTGCCAAACGACCATCTTCTACTTTCGCAGCCTTATTCTCTGTCACGTAAACACAAGGAACAGGATTCAAAGAGTGAGCAGTGTTCGGAGTACCGTCTTCGTTCAAAGCATGGTCAGCATTACCATGATCGGCAATGATAATTGCTTCGTAATCTTGTGCTTTAGCGGCTTCGATTACATCTTTCACACAAGCATCTACAGCAACAACCGCTTTCTCGATTGCTTCGTAAATACCGGTATGACCAACCATGTCACCATTAGCGAAGTTCACTACGATGAAATCATATTTGTTCTCGTTGATGGCAGCTACCAGTTTATCTTTTACTTCAAAAGCGCTCATTTCCGGCTTCAAGTCATAAGTAGCAACTTTTGGAGAAGGAACAAGGATACGTTCTTCTTTATCGAATGGAGTTTCACGTCCACCGTTGAAGAAGAATGTTACGTGAGCATACTTTTCTGTTTCAGCGATATGAAGTTGGCTCAAGCCTTTGGAAGCAAGATATTCGCCCAATGTGTTGGACACGTTTTCTTTGTCGAACAAGATATGAACGCCCTTGAAAGATGCATCATACGGAGTCATACAGTAATATTGCAGCCCCGGGATAGTATGCATGCCAACTTCCGGCATATCTTGTTGAGTCAGTACGACAGTCAACTCTTTGGCACGGTCGTTACGGTAGTTGAAGAAGATCACTACATCACCCTCTTTGATTGTTCCGTCACAGTTAGCGTTTACAATCGGTTTGATGAATTCATCTGTCACGCCTTCGTCGTAAGATTCCTGCATTGCCTGAACCATATCGGTAGCTTTCTTGCCTACACCGTTTACGAGCAGGTCGTATGCTTCTTTTACACGTTCCCAACGTTTATCACGGTCCATTGCATAATAACGGCCGATGATAGAAGCAACCTTTCCTGCTGATTTCTCGCAGTGTGCAGAAAGTTCTTCGATAAAGCCTTTACCACTCTTCGGGTCAGTATCACGGCCATCCATGAAGCAGTGGATAAATGTATTGTTGATGTTATATTCTTTTGCGATATCGCAAAGTTTGAAGAGATGAACGAGTGAGCTGTGTACACCACCGTTAGAAGTCAGCCCCATAAAGTGAATATTCTTTCCATTTTCTTTTGCATAAGAGAAAGCAGAAACAATTTCAGGATTTTTCATGATGCTATTGTCCGCACATGCACGATTGATTTTCACCAAGTCCTGATAAACCACGCGTCCGGCACCGATATTCAAGTGACCTACTTCCGAGTTACCCATCTGTCCGTCGGGCAAACCTACGTTTTCACCGCTTGCCTGAAGTTGAGAGTGAGGATAAGTACTCATCAGATAATCCCAATAAGGAGTGGGAGTGTTGAAGATTACGTCGTCTTTCTTTTGGTCACCTAATCCCCAACCATCGAGGATCATTAAAAGGGCTTTCTTACTCATAATATTTTAATATTTAAATTATCACACTGATTTTCGGGCGCAAAGGTACAAAAAAGATGGTTACGTAAACGTTTAATCTATGTTAAGTTACAGGGCAGAAGTGTATCAGTTCATGGATATTTTTCTTACTTTGTAAAATTACTTTCAACATGTTTATCGAAAAACTATTATTATGAAAACAACCTTATTTTGCATCTTCCTTTTGTTATCGGGTATAATATCCGCACAAACAATCGACAATCCTCCTTTCAAAGCCCGATCAGGAAGTATTTCCAACATCACCCGTATAGAACGTACTCCCGAAAACACAAGAGTATATATTCATGCCATCTTCCGCCCTCACTGGTGGATCATGGAAGATGGGGATACCTATCTGGAAGATGCTGCCACCGGAAAGAAATATATGTTTAAAAGTGCCGAAGGCATCGAGCTCAAAAAAGAAGTCTATATGCCGGCTTCAGGCACGATGGATTATGTTCTTGTTTTCGAACCGTTACCGTCAGAAACGCAAACGATTCATTTTCTCAATCCGACTGACCCCGAAGGCAATATTTACGATATATCGCTGGTACCGCAAAAGAAGAAAAAGTCTTCCCCTTTAGCCATCATCAAAGGCAATTGGTTCAAGACGGACGGTTCCGGTTCATGGGAATATGGAGTTTACGACTCCATCAGCATTCTGAATAACCGGATATACACCAATGAAAATATCCGAAAAAAGGGAAAGCGGATTGAAATGGCTTTAAAAGACAAACAGAGTCATGAAGAAATTGCTTTATCATTTACTCCACAAAAAGACGGAACGTGTAAGATTCAACAGAAAGGAACAGAAGAAATAGTATACAGCAAGGAAAGAACTCCGGTGACACTTGTTAATGCGGAAGATGACTTTCAGCAGTTCTTCCGTCAGGATTCAGCTTACCTGCAAGGGTATATAGACGGATACGATCCCCGTTTAGGGTTCGACACCGGTCTTATTTACCTGTCAAACGAACTCACTCGCGAAGATTATCCGACCGTTATCCAAATAGCTCCGAACGGCAGTTTTAGCTGTCGATTTATTATTAATCATCCGGTAGAATCATCGGTAGTACTGGGAAACAACTGGATTCCATTCTATATCGAACCCGGACAAACTCTCACCATGTATATCGACTGGGAAGCAGTAATGGCACGCAGCCGTGCACGCGACCATTACTTCCCTATCAGGAACACAGCATATATGGGACCATCTGCACCTCTCTCCTACTTACTGAAAGACCTTGACAAACTGATTACTTATCGCTACGAAGACTTGTCGAAATCGCAAAAGACATTACCCCCCGACCAATATCAGGAGCACATGAAGCCTATCATTGCACAATGGAAACATATTGCAGATTCCGTAAGGCAAATCTATCAGCCTTCTCTCAAGGCAGTTCATCTGATAAAGAACAAGGTCGATTTACAGGTTGGAAGCACGTTTCTTGGTTTCCTGATGGGTAGAGATTACTATGCAAAACAGGATAGTACCAATCAGGCACTAAAAGTGAAAGAAAACGATTCATATTACAGCTTCTTGAAAGATATGCCGCTCAATGATGCAGTCGTACTTGCGAGTAAAAACGCAAGCATATTCATCAACCGTTTCGAATATATGGATATATTCCGAAAAGCATATCCCTATCAAACCTTTTCTACATCTGACAGCATCGATTATACTTATCCGAAGAAATCCCTGTTGACTTTCCTTAAAGAAAAAGGAGTGAAACTGAATAAGGAGCAGGAAGCGATAAGACTTAAACAGGAGAAGTTGGCCGGAACTACTGTCAAAATCATCATCAAGCAGTTAATTGATGAAAAAGGGAAGACTGCATCGCTCTATGAAAAGGAACAGAAACTCGTACAAGAATATGCAACATTATGTTTGAAGGAATCGGGGAAAAAAGGAGAATCCCAGCAGGATAAAGATAGGCTACGGATAAATATAGATCGGAAATATGATTTAAAGAAAGATTCCATCATTGCTCAATTATATCATATTCCCAATCCATTGCTTTGGCAAATAGCCAAAGTGCGAAGCTTTGACTATGATTTAGGAAATATCAAAGACAGCCAAATAGCACATGAATATGTGGATAGCATCAAACAAACATTCAGCGAACCATTTCTCGTAACAGAAGCCGAACGGATACTAGAAAAGAAACACCCGAAAGACATGACGAAATCTTATCAGCTGCCTGAAGGAAAAGCAACAGAAATATTTCGTAATATCATCAAAAATCATTCCGGTAAGGTGTTGTTTGTTGATTTCTGGGCAACTACTTGCGCACCTTGTCGCGGAGAAATAGAAGCAACTGCCGACCTACGCAAAAAATACAAAGATCATCCGGAATTTCAGTTCATTTATATCACCGGCCAGAAAGATTCGCCCGAGAAAGCCTACAAAAAATATGTAGAGAAGAATCTAAAAGGAGAAGCCTGTTACTATGTATCGGAAACAGAGTTTAACTACCTTCGCCAACTATTTCAATTTAATGCTATACCGCACTACGAACTTGTTGAAAAAGATGGCAGTATATCAAAAGAAGGTTTAAGCAGCCACAGTATCAGGAAATATCTGGATAATCATTTTGAAGTAAAAGGTGAATAGTATCAGGACCTCTAAATAACGGATGCCAATATAAGGCCACCCATAAAAGAATATCAAAAAAAGCGATGCAAAGCACGGAAACCATCTCATTTTTCCGTACCTTTGCATCGCTTTTAAATTAAAATCATAGAAATATGGACGATTCAAACCCGCGAACGTGCACAACTAGTATTAATTAAAGCGAACAGAGCCATTGAAGACTGATGCCTCTGCTCGTGTCAAACAAACGAAAGGAGGCAATAAGATGAGAACGTATCTTTATTGTGAGGCTGGCTTTGTGGAAAAAGCACAATGGCTTCCCAACAGCTGGGTAAATGTAGTATGCCCAAACAATGATGACTTTGAATTTCTAACTCAAACTCTCAACGTACCCGAATCATTTCTGAATGATATAGCCGACACGGACGAACGTCCGCGTACGGATACGGAAGGCAACTGGTTGTTGACGATTCTTCGTATCCCGGTAGTGAACAAACAGAATGGCAGTCTGCCTTTCGACACTGTACCGATTGGAATTATTACTAATAACGAGATTATTGTGTCCGTCTGTTATCACAACACGGATTTATTACCGGATTTCATAGAGCATACCCGTCGAAAAGGGATAGTTGTACGCAACAAGCTGGATCTGATTTTCCGGTTAATCTATTCTTCTGCCGTGTGGTTCCTGAAATATCTAAAGCAGATAAACATAGACATCAGTGCCGCAGAAAAGGAACTGGAACGAAGCATCCGTAACGAAGACCTGCTTCGCTTGATGAGACTGCAAAAAACACTTGTCTACTTCAACACTTCCATCCGTGGAAATGAAGTGATGATCGGTAAGTTAAGGACTATTTTTCAGGATACGGATTATCTGGACACTGAATTAGTGGAAGATGTAATTATCGAGCTGAAACAGGCGCTCAATACGGTGAATATTTACAGTGATATCCTCACAGGGACAATGGATGCTTTTGCGTCTATTATCTCCAATAATGTGAATACGATCATGAAACGTATGACAAGTCTGTCCATCGTCCTGATGCTTCCGACATTGATTGCCAGTTTCTATGGCATGAATGTGGATATTCACCTAGAAGAAGTGCCCTTTGCTTTCTCTTTGATTGTGCTCTTTTCCATCGGATTGTCAACGCTTGCGTTTGTGATATTCCGGAAGATTAAGTGGTTCTAAAAGGAGGAACATAAAAAAACAGCTTACCATCTATGATCCTTTATAAGGATTCTTTATGACGGTAAGCTGTAATTATACGTTTTTTATTCTATAGAGAATTAATTAAAAGAGAATGTTTAGAGAGAAATTAAAATATTTATCCTTCTTTATTTGCTTTTCTTCCACCTAACGGAATAGATACCCCAACGAATCCATTAACAGAGTTAGAGTTCTTTCCTAAGAACATATAGTCAGTTCCGACAAACAGAGGACCTAACTTCAGACCCAAACCGAAAGATTTACCGGCTGACTGGATAACTGAATAACTAAGTGCTACATTGAACCAACTTTTCGGACGGTAGTTTGCAGAGAATGTTAATTCAGTAAGTGCATCGGGTTGCACAAAACGAGTTGTAGACAATGCGCCAACAGCCAGTTTGTTATTGAAAAATCCGTATTCTGCACCTATTACTAATGTAGAAGCCAGACGAGACTTGCGAGACTTGCTTGCTTCTTCCGTTCTAAGTTGCAACATTTCATAGTCAAGTACGTCACCGCCACTAACACGTTCCATATATCCATTGGCATCCGTCTGCAAATTCTTTATGTTATTTTCAATAGCAGTAATACTTCCAGGAATATCACTAGGATCAATACCTGATGTATAGTCACTTCCCTTCATATCAATACCTGATGCTTTAGCATTAGCTATTTGAGTGCTACTTTTCGACCATGATATAAATCCCAAGTCCAAAATAGAAGCAGATACAGTCAGATTATCCATAATCTTATAAGATGCTCCCAAGTCAATACCAAAACCGTAACCTGCGATTCCCATATCTTTACTCTCAAATTCGAAATCACTAATATAGTCTTGTCCATCTTCCTTTTTCAAATTCAACCCCTTGAAAGAACTTTCCAAATGAGCATCTACTGCCAGATTAGCATGGTAGCTCTCAATTTCACTTCTTAACTTCGTTATATCGTCAACACCCAAACCTGATAAATATGCAGGATCCTGTAATTGACTAATACGAGCATCACTAGGCAAACTAGCGTTCATTGCCACATTATTAAGTTTCAAATCCATATTACCAATACCCAGCAAAGCTTTCACTCTAGCACCCACCGTCAAACGACTATTGATTTGACGTGAAAGTCCTAAGCCAACTTCAGCGTAAGCATTTATATTCAGTTGTTGATTGCTAATATCATAGTTACTATTTCTCCAATTATCTTCTATTCCATCCATCTCATTCAAGAAGGTAAACATAGATTTTGTCAAGTTAGCACCGATATCTGTACGCAGACCGATATTGAATGACCAGAAGTTTTTACCTTTATACCATCCTGCAGAAAGAATTTCCGTACTGAAATTCACATTCAGCTTATTATTATCTTTCAGACGATTCATAAAATCTGGTTTAGTATAGAAATCGTCACCATCATCAATAATATCGATGATATCCTGATAGCCTAATGAAGTAGAACCAACAGTTGCATTAACTGCACCAATTACCGGAAGGTTGAAATAACCTTTCGTCGGTGTTAAAGCCGGATTTAGTTGTTGACGATAATGGGTACCTTCCATGAAATAAGAAGTACGCAAAAACTGTGCATTTGCAGAAAGAGTGCAAACCAACATCATAAAAAATACCCCAATAATTTTAGAAGACCACAATAGTTTGTTCGTTGCCATGATTTTAAACTTTTTAATTCTTATTATTGTTTGCAAAGATATAGCATTTCAATAACAAATAAAAGCACTAGACAACACTTTTTTAGCCTAAACAGAACAATCTTAGGGTTATCCGTAACAAAATCGTGCTTATTCTGCAAAAAAATGTAGAAAATATGTGCAAAATGAAACAAAGTGACTTTAGAAGTTCAAAGTTAGCTGTCCATCTCCTAATAGATTGAACGTCATTCGATGGTAAGGAGTGGTCCCACGTTCGGCAATGGCGGCGCGATGTTTTTTAGTTGGGTAGCCTTTATTGTGATCCCAGTCATAATAAGGAAACTCTTCGTGGAGACGGTTCATATAATCGTCTCTGTATGTCTTGGCTAAAATAGAAGCCGCAGCTATTGAAAGATATTTCCCGTCGCCTTTCACTACCGTGGTATGGGGGATATCGGGATATTTAGTGAAACGGTTTCCGTCGATTAGTAAATGCTGTGGGCGGGTAGTCAGTTGATCCACCGCACGATGCATAGCTAGGAAAGAAGCCCGCAGGATATTTATTTCATCAATTTCTTCCGGTGACACGACGCCAACCGCCCAGGCTATCGCTTCCTTCTCTATTACCTCACGTAGTGCATAACGTTGCTTTTCCGACAGTTGCTTGGAATCATTCAACAGTTCATTCTTAAAATCTTTCGGAAGAATAACCGCAGCAGCGTATACTGCTCCCGCCAAACATCCACGACCGGCCTCATCACATCCGGCTTCAATCAGATTCTCGTTCAAATAAGGTAATAACATATTTATCGCTTCTATTTTGACACAAAGGTAATTCAAATTAAAAAAGGAGACTTGTTTTGCCTCCTTTTTCTTACTTCTTTCCTGCTTTTTTTAGAATAAACTCCAGGCAACAGTAAGCCCTGCCATTACAATGGCTACCATGCTCATTAGCTTTATTAAGATATTCAAGCTCGGCCCGGATGTATCTTTAAACGGATCGCCCACGGTATCTCCTACTACGGTTGCTTTATGAACTTCACCGCCTTTTCCTCCAAAGTTTCCTTCTTCTACATATTTCTTTGCATTATCCCATGCACCGCCGGCATTAGCCATGAAGATAGCCAGTACGAAACCACTGCTCAAGCCACCAATCAGCAAACCGAGCACACCGGGAACACCGAAAATAAGACCTGTAAGGATAGGGGCAATAATAGCGATCAAGGAAGGCACAACCATTTCACGTTGCGCACCTTTTGTTGATATTGCAACACAACGTTCGTAATCCGGCTCCGCTTCTCCTGTCAAAATACCCTTTATTTCACGGAATTGGCGACGTACTTCATCTACCATGTGCCCTGCTGCACGTCCTACGGCATTCATTGTCAATCCACAGAACAGGAAAGCCATCATGGAACCGAGGAACATACCCGAAAGAACTTTCGGATTCATCAGATGTACTTCATAATAATCCATAAAGTCGATAAAAGTAGCATTCGCCACACTGATGGAACTACCATCCGCAAAGGTCAAATCTACATTACCAAGCCGTGTAAGGCCGATTCGGATTTCTTCAATATAAGAAGCCAGCAAAGCCAACCCTGTCAATGCAGCAGAACCGATTGCAAAACCTTTTCCGGTGGCAGCAGTCGTATTCCCCAATGAATCGAGCGCATCGGTACGTTTGCGGACTTCGGCACCCAAGCCGGACATTTCCGCGTTACCTCCTGCATTATCCGCAATCGGGCCGTAAGCATCCGTTGCCAGAGTGATACCTAAAGTAGAAAGCATGCCGACAGCCGCAATACCGATTCCATACAGTCCCATACCGACATTGGCAAAATCGCCGGCGGAAGCCAACAGATAGGAAGCAATGATACCAATCACGACTGCAATTACCGGAATAGCCGTAGAAAGCATACCCAAACCGATACCGGAGATAATTACGGTGGCGGGTCCGGTCTTACCGCTTTCACTAAGTTTCTGGGTAGGGCGATAGGATTGGGAAGTATAATATTCTGTAGAACGTCCGATGATAATACCTACCAATAGTCCGACTACTACGGCACAAGAAATCCAAATCCAGTTATCAAGTTGCAGAAGCCACAGAATAAGGAATGTAGCAGCAACAATTAATACGGAACTAAGATTCGTACCGAAAGCCAACGAACCGAGCAGGTCCTTCATAGTCGCATTCTCCTTGGTACGGACAGCAAATATACCTATAATAGAAAGGATAATACCGACAGCCGCAATCAGCATCGGGGCGATCACTGCCTTGAATTGCATCACTGTATCTGCCGAATGGATAAAAGCAGCAGCACCCAGAGCGGCTGTTGCCAGAATCGAGCCACAGTAAGATTCGTATAAATCGGCTCCCATACCGGCCACGTCGCCTACATTATCGCCCACATTATCGGCAATAGTGGCAGGATTACGAGGGTCATCTTCCGGGATTCCGGCTTCTACTTTGCCTACCAAGTCGGCTCCGACATCGGCTGCCTTTGTATAGATACCACCGCCTACACGGGCAAAGAGCGCCTGGGTAGAAGCTCCCATACCAAATGTCAGCATGGTGGTAGTGATTACACAGAGTTTATGAGTAGGTGTCAGTGCATCAGCAGGAATCACTGCATTCAGCAACAGATACCAAAAAGATATATCAAGTAGTCCCAGGCCAACGACCACCAGTCCCATCACGGCACCACTTCGGAAAGCAATTCTTAATCCTGCATTCAGAGAAGTACGGGCAGCATTAGCGGTACGAGCGGACGCGTATGTCGCCGTCTTCATCCCCAGAAATCCGGAAAGCCCGGAGAAGAATCCACCTGTAAGGAAAGCAATGGGAACCCAGGCATTCTGTACATGAAAGCCATAAGCCATAATTGAAAACAAAATAACCAGCCCCAAGAATACCCAACCTACTATTTTGTATTGTTGTTTTAGATAAGACATAGCTCCTTTGCGCACAGCAGCAGCTATTTTTATCATTTGGGATGTACCTTCACTCTCTTTCATCATTTGCTTATGAAAGTAATAAGCAAAGCAGAGGGCTAACACGGAAGCGACTGGAACGAGCCAGAAAAGAATGTTGTCCATAGGGTCAATTTTTAAAGGATTACGGAGGCTAAAAGTATGGAAATCAATCGAAATAAGCAAGTAAAAAAGAAAGAATTTACAGAGTTGAATCATTCTATTTTTTATACGTCACTTTGGACAAATGAGCAGATGGTAGTTATTTTTAGACATAAGAACAAAAGAACATAAAGGCTGCGCTTTGAAAATTATTTCTGTTGCTTATTGAACGGCTATTCTATTTTTTGTTCTTATGTTCTTCTGTCTGAATTAAATTCCCATTTAACCAGAAACGGTACGGAAATGAACTGATCCGCACGGAAAGAAATTAAATAATATTGTTTAGATTTTTCTCCACTGTATAAACAATCTATCTGAGACCCGGGTCTCAGCATCTATGACACCCGGGTCTCAGGTATGCCAACACCCGGGTGTCAGTACCATTGAGACCCGGGTGTCAGATAGAACTCTATTACTAAGCGTTTTTTCTTTGTTACTAGAGTAAATAAAATTCCGATGCATCTAATATTTATCCAAAACTGTACGGAAATGAACTAATTTCAGTTCAAATTCAAACAAAGAGACAACGAATAATAGGCAATAACTACTAACTATCTGTCATTCTCTGCTTATTCTGCTGGGCAAACTCTGTAGGAGTGACTCCAAATTGTTTCTGAAATACTTTGGCGAAGTAAGAAGGTGACTGAAATCCTACCCTGTCACAAATTTCATTGATGCGCAGTTCTCCCTCCTGCAACAATTCCGCAGCATGTTTTAGCCGGATGATACGGATAAAATCGAGTGAAGAAAGGTCGGTCAATGCCTTAATTTTACGGTGAAGGCTGGAGCGGGACATATTCATAGCAGCAGCTAATGCTTCCACATTATAGTTGGCATCGGAAAGATTCTCACGCACTTTGGCTATCAATTGAGACATCAGTTGCTCGTCCGCCCGTGACATGGCATCCCCTTGCGGAGTGCAGGCGCCGTAAGTGATCTGATTAATAAACATCTCATGCGTACGGTGGGATTCACGTTCACGTGCCAGTTCTGCCAATAATTGCTGTTCACGTATCTTCTGCACTTCACGGCGGCGATAAGCACGAAGGGTCAGTACAAAACTACCGGATACAACAATAATATAGATAAGGTACGCCCACACTGTACGCCACCAGGGTGGAAGAATACGTACCGACAAAGTGGCTTCTTCCTGATTCCAGACACCATCATTATTACTGCCACGCACACGAAACTGATAGTCTCCCGGCGGAAGCTGGGCATAAGACGCAGTATGTGCAGCAGACGTATAGTTCCAGTCGTTGTCTATACCTTCCATTTTATAAGCATAACGGTTTGCGCCCGGCGATGTATAACTTAAAGCAACGAAATCAAAGCCGACATTAGAACGGTAAGGCAATTGCACGCCATCTGCCGGGAAAGGAGTTTCACGTCCTTGTACATACATTCCGGTGATGTAGACCGGAGGGACAAATGTGTTCCGGCGGACAATCTGCGGATTAAAAGAGACAAGTCCGTTGATGGTCCCCATCCAGATAGTCCCATCAGAGGCAGCCAAAGCCGATTTATAATTAAACTGATTATCAGGCAGCCCATCGTTTCGGGTAAAGATTTGCAGGCTATCTGTTTCCGGATGAAGGCAAACCAGTCCACGGTCTGTTCCGAACCAGATGCGATGTTGTGCGTCTTCCACCACTTTATAGGTCACGTTGTCCGGAAGACCGTTCGCTTTAGTGTATGTCCGGAACCTGCCCGTTTCGGGGTTAAAACACAATAACCCTCCCCGATCCGTAGAAAACCAGAGAAGACCTTTGCTATCCTCCGTTATGCCTGTCACTTCATTCGTTCCGATAGAAGTGCTGTCTCCCGGTACACATTGATACTTGACCATCTGATCCGTCTGCGGATTATACCGGAATATGCCATTACCCATTGTTGCGACCCATATATTGCCGGATTTATCTTCGAGGATGTCACGCATATAAGCGTAACCGAATTGTTCCACCTTCTCAAAAGTCCGCCCTTTGTCGCCCGAACGGAAGATGTTCCAACCATCGCCCAGCCAGATGACTCCCCCACGGTCACGATAAAGGGCAAACACCGAACCTTCACTGATGCCGAGTTGTGCAGGATAGAATGTATGAACCTGTCCTCGAAAAATGTTTGTGGTAGAAATGGCAGAGGAGGCAACAGAAACAGGAGATACAGTAGAAGAAGTCAAAGATGAAAAAGTGGAAGAAGAAATGGAAGGAGAAGCGGAAGAGGCTGTCCCCGGAATTATTAGATCAATACCTCCTTTAAAGTAACCCGCCCCGACTAAATCATCCGAAGCAAACAAGCTCAACACATTCTGACGGTCCGGTGATTCGGGAACTTTTACGAAAGTCTGCGCCTTCGGATTCCAATAACAAACCCCGCCATCCTGCGTACTAATCCACACTGTCCCGTCTTTTCCTTCCGCCAATTCACTGATGCGACGTCCGCAGACCGTACCGGGTGCTCCCGGAAGATAAACAGAAAAGTCGAGCGAACGTACAGGCAGATAACTGGCTCCTCCAAATTGCGTACAGATCCAAGTTCCTCCTTCACGATCGCGATAAATCTTATCCACGATAGCATCTCCAAGCCCATACTTTCCTCCGGCATCAGCAGGGATATGTTGCACACTATTCTGTTTCTCATTAATCACATAAACACCATTTTGAGTTCCCACCCATAATTCGTCTCCAAAGCAAACTGCGTAACGAATAATCTTTCGATGCACTTCTGGCGCAGGGAACACGCTCACCTCCCCTGTCTTCTTATTGAACCGTTTCAATTCCTCTTCATGCACGCCGACAATCAGTTCATCGCCATAATCACACAGAGTAAATATGAAATCTCCTTTAAGCGCCTCTGTGGCATACGCCACAAATTTATCCTGTTCCGGGCTATAACGATAGATTCCCGCTCCGTACGTACCGACCCAAATCGTACCGTCTTTATCCACACAGATGGATTGCGGAAAGTCCTTACTTTTATCTTTACCGGGACAAGGAATGTAGCGGAACAGCTTCCCCGTCTCCACCTGATAGCGGAAAACTCCCTGATTGGGCGCATTCACCCATATATTTCCCGAATGGTCTGCCAGTATATCCTCAATCCAGTTGTATCTGATTTGTTCTCCGCTCTCTGTACGGGCATCAAAAAAAGAAAACTTCCCGGTGGCAAGGTCTTGAATATAGACACCATCGTCCGTGCCTATCCACAACTGCCGATGATTATCTTCAAAAAGAGCGGATATAACCTGATTGCCATGTTGCAAAGTCTCGTCATAACAATTATAAAGCTTCATCGACACTCCGTCGTAGCGGTTAAGTCCATTGCGGGTACCCAACCAGATAAAACCGTAACTATCTTGAATAATGGACTTGACATGACTGTTCGAAAGACCGCTTCCACCATCTACACGGATAAAGTTATACTGCCCCGTCGCGGCAAAGTCCGGAAGGAAGAAACAAACAGAAAGAAGAAAAAGCAGCAGATTCCTTTTCATACACAGATATTAGATAGCGACAAATATAGTTTTTTTTACGCAAAATGTATAAGAAGGATGAAACATTTGTTGCAAGAAGGGCAATAAATGTCGCACCACAAGGGCGCTATCATACATTTGAAACATCTCTTGCACATCTTGACAAAAGAGAGTATAGCCACCTGTTTCTCCTCCCCCTATCTTTGCCTTCGTCAAAATGACACAACCGACGTGAACTTCCAAAATCTTAAAATAAATACAAGTGATGAAAAAAGTAACCTTTAGTTGCCTTGCTCTAGCAATCCTCTTGCAACTGATCCCCTCCAACGGGAATGCAGCGAACATTCAGGATCAAAAGGAAAAGACAAACCGCACCGCAATGAAGCAGGACACAATTCCTGCCAATCTCTCAAAAGAACCTGACAATCCTTCTAAAAAAGAAACAGAAGAAGGCGAACGCAATGTAATGCTGAATGCTTCCGACGCCAACAAACCCCGCGAAATTCAAATCGGGCTTCCCAGCGAGGACGTTAATGTATATGAGAATGGGCTTCCCGCCGTCTATTCCTCGGCCGTTCACAAGCTCGCCGCCCATTGGCGCAGCGACAGCAGCCTGGGAGAAGTAGGACTTTTATCTCCTTCCGAGTCGGCCATCACCACCGGTAACATCGCTTACTCCGTCAATTCCTTCAGCAAACTGGGACAAAAAGATTTCCAAGGTATCTTCAACTACCGGACCAATCATTTCGGAATGCAAAACTTCGATTTCAATGTTTCAGGAGCCATCAACGACCATTGGCTCTACACCGCAAGCATCTATCAGAACTTCGATCCGGGAAGCTTCGACCTCAAATTCACAAACTACACAGACCGCACCGAGATCTATCATGCCGGCCTGACCCGCCTCTTCAACAACGGACGGGGCAAAATATCCCTGCTCTACAAACATTCCCGCAGTGAGAACCCGGGCAGTTATGCCAATGCCGCTCCTTTTATCTATGTCGGCGACGGCTCGGTGAAAGAGATAGACGGCTTCAAACTGGGAACGAATTCGTATGTCCCGCAAAGCGGTTCTTTTGAATACATGGACGTGAGAGACGGGAAAATGAAAACATGGAATTTAGGCGACGGCTCGGAAAACCGTGCCAATGAAATAGCACTGATTGCCGATTATCGTTTCCAAAACGACCTGCTATGGAAATTCAACCTGAAATATATGGATGCCCCACGCGCCAACTATGTGGATTTCGGAGGAAGCACCATCAGCGAAGTAACTGCCGACGCTGGTTTTACATTATCCAACGGCCATCCGTATGAAGGACTGGCAGAAGGTCGCCGCACCTGGTTGCACGTAGGTAAAGTGAAAAACTTCCTGATTACTTCCGAACTAAACAAGACTTTCGGCAACCATGATTTGCGCCTGGGATTGAACGAATGGTATTATCATCTTGACTACCACTCCTCTTCTCTGCAATGGATGGCTACCGTAGAGAACTATCCACAACTGCTCACTTCCACCGCAACAAGTTCCCTAGCCCCCACACTGACCAGTCAACACGTGCAGACATACGGCTACAACGAGCTTAGCCCCGAATATACAATGGGATATGAAAACAAACTCGCCCTCTACCTTACAGACAACTGGCAGGTAACTCCCCAATTTAATATCTACTATGGCGGACGCCTCGAATATTACCGGATGAGCGCCGACCAGATATCTGCTTCCCGTTTCCCGAACTTCCACATCGGCGACTTTACCACTTATCATAAAGAGAAAGAAACAGGAAATATCATCGCCACCCCGCGCAGTGTTCATCCTGCCAAAGTAGTAAAAGACAAACTGAACTATGCTGCCACGCTCCGCGCCACTTACAACGTAACCCGGCAATTCGGGCTGACTGCCGACGGAACAGTAGCCACCCGCTTCCCCCGTATCAACGAATACGCCGGAACAGGTCCTACGGAAGAACAATACAAACGGGTCACCATACCGTTGATCCGTGGCGGTCTGTTCTACAAGAACCATTGGATCAACCTCACCTCTATGGTGACCTATATCTCTAAATCCAATAACATCGACCAACAAAACCTCACGAAACCGGGAACGGAAGAAGGAAAGACCGTTTTGCTTATCTATAATATCAAAACACTAGGATGGACCACCTCTGCCGAGATCGACCCGTTCAAAGGTTTCCATCTGCATGCCCTGTTCACGTATCAGAAGCCTGTTTACAAGAACTATAACGCAAGTGTCACTTTCAACGACGGCTCGGAGATGTCTGTCAATGCCAACGGAATGATCGTAAAAGAGATCCCGCAAATACTTGTCGAACTCGACCCAAGCTATAACATCACGAAAGACTTACGCCTCTGGCTTAGTTTCCGCTATTTCGGCAAGACATACGCCAATCTTCAGGAAGCACTCTACTTCAACGGCCGCTGGGAAACGTTCGGAGGAATCAACTGGAACGTAAACAAACACCTGTCTCTGGGGGCAACAGTCATCAACTTCCTGAATCAGAAAGGAGCCAGCGGAACCATCAACGGTTCGGAACTGATTACGAAAGAAGAAGCTGCCCAATACGCCGGAAATTATATGAGTGGAAATTATTTACGCCCATTCACCGTAGAATTTAGCGCAAGCATCAAATTCTAGTTCATACCAAACGAATTATAACTATCTTTGTGACATTATATGCCCACAAACTAACTAATACCTAATTAATTATTAAAAACCATGAAGAAACTTTTCGTATTACTTACGGCATTGTTTACCCTGGCACAAGTGAACGCCCAGGAAAAGAACGTTATCCGCATCGCAACGGACAACACAGACTTAATTCTCCAAGTAGCTCCCAACGGACGACTTTATCAGGCTTATCTGGGCGATAAGTTACTGAACGAGAAAGACATCAACAACTTTTCTCCATACGTGAAAGGTGGCAGTGACGGCAGCGTATCCACCCGTGGATGGGAAGTATATCCGGGCTCCGGTGCCGAGGATTATTTTGAACCGGCTGTAGCAATCACGCACAATGATGGAAACCCAAGCACGATTCTCCGTTATGTATCTTCCGAGCAAAAAGCAGTGGCAGGCGGCACGGAGACAGTCATCCAACTGAAAGACGATCAGTACCCGGTGGAAGTCACGCTTCATTACATCGCTTATCCGAAAGAAAACGTCATCAAGACGTGGAGTGAAATCAAACATGCTGAAAAGAAGCCTGTCACCATCTGGCGTTATGCTTCGACCATGCTTTATTTCTCGGGAAACGAGTATTATCTGACTGAATTCAGCAGCGACTGGGCTAAAGAAGCACAAATGAGCACGCAACCTCTATTGTTCGGCAAAAAGGTGATCGACACCAAACTGGGAAGCCGTGCCGCCATGCATACCCACCCGTTCTTCGAACTTGGTTTTGAACAACCGGCACAGGAAACACAAGGACGTGCCATGCTAGGGGCTATCGGATGGACAGGCAACTTCCAGTTTACCTTTGAAGTGGACAACGTAGGCAATCTCCGCGTCATCCCCGCCATTAACCCGTATGCATCTGATTATGAACTAAAACCGAACGAAGTATTTACCACTCCCGAATTCATCTTTACTTTCAGCAACAACGGTACGGGCGAAGCCAGCCGCAACCTCCACGCATGGGCACGCAACCACCAACTGAAAGACGGACAAGGCGACCGCATGACTTTATTGAATAACTGGGAAAATACGTACTTCAAATTCGATGAGAAACTGCTTGCCGAACTGATGAAAGAAGCCAAACATCTGGGTGTAGATATGTTCTTGTTGGATGATGGCTGGTTCGGCAACAAGCATCCTCGCAACAGCGACAATGCCGGACTGGGTGACTGGGAAGTAATGAAATCCAAACTGCCGGGCGGTATTCCCGCACTCGTGAAGTCTGCCAAAGAAGCCGGAGTAAAATTCGGTATCTGGATCGAACCGGAGATGATAAACCCCAAAAGTGAATTGTTCGAGAAGCATCCTGACTGGGCTATCACACTGCCCAATCGCGAAACATACTATTACCGTAACCAACTGGTGCTTGATCTTAGCAATCCGAAAGTACAGGATTTTGTGTTTGGCGTAGTGGATAACATCCTGACAGAGAATCCGGAAGTGGCTTTCTTTAAATGGGACTGCAACTCTCCCATCACAAATATTTATTCTCCCTATTTGAAAAATAAACAAGGACAACTTTATATCGACCATGTACGTGGTATATATAATGTATTGGAACGTATCAAAGACAAATATCCGAACGTACCGATGATGCTTTGCTCCGGCGGTGGCGCCCGTTGCGACTACGAAGCATTGAAATACTTCACAGAATTCTGGTGCAGCGACAATACAGACCCGATAGAGCGCCTGTTTATCCAATGGGGATTCTCACAAATCTTCCCTGCAAAAGCAATGGACGCACACGTAACCAGCTGGAACAAGAAGACAAGCGTGAAATTCCGTACCGATGTAGCAAGTATGTGTAAACTGGGCTTCGACCTCGGACTGAAAGAGCTGAATGCGGACGAACAGACTTTTTGCCAAAACGCAGTTGCCAACTGGACACGTTTGAAGAAAGTGATTCTGGATGGTGACCAGTACAGACTGGTTTCTCCATACGATGGTAATCACATGTCTGTCATGTACGCCGCACCGGACAAGAACAAAGCAGTGCTTTATACCTACGATATCCACCCACGTTTCGGTGAGAAGCTGCTCCCGGTTAAACTTCAGGGACTGGATGCGAAGAAAATGTATAAGGTAAAAGAAATCAACCTGATGCCGAATTCTAAATCGAATCTTGCTGCCAATGAGAAGACTTATTCAGGAGATTATCTGATGAAAGTAGGAATCAATGCTTTCACTACCAATCAGGCTTTCAGCCGTGTGATTGAGCTGACTGCCGAATAATATTCACCACAGAAGTACGGAGGACACAGTGTTTTATACTATTGATACTAAACAAAGTATATGCGCTGCGTCTTCCGTGTTCTCTGTAGTAAAAAAAACAATAATCAATTAATCCTCTTCAATCTTTACGGCTGTGCCGTTAGCAGTCACCATCAGCATACTGCCACTACCTCCAACTGTCTCATAATCCAAATCAACACCTATCACGGCATTAGCTCCCATTTGAGCTGCTTGTGCCTCCATTTCCTTCAACGCTGTATCTTTTGCCATACGCAGCACTTCTTCATAAGAACCGGAACGACCACCCACAATATCCCGAATACTTGCAAACAAGTCACGGAATACATTGGCACCTATGATTGTCTCTCCGGAAACTATTCCATAATATTTCACTATTCGTTTTCCCTCAATGATGGGAGTGGTTGTCATCAGCATAGTTTTTTCTTTATTAGTTATCTGTAAGTTATATGTATTTAGTTAGACGCAACTCCCCCTAAAAAAGTTGCAGCTACACCGTAATTTCTTACGATATAGCTGCGATTAATGTTAAAGAGAGAGAATTTATATAATATGAGCATGGTCTCACGACCCTCCTAATATTCAATGAACATTTTGTTTCTTTACCTATTAGACGCACAAAAGCTCAAATCACTGCACTTGAAGGCATCTTTTTTTAGTTAAAGAATAAAAAAAGCCGCCATCCCACAGGAATAGCGGCTTATATTGTTAGAACATCTTGCTGACGCGTTCAATTCCCGCCACCAATGTATCTATTTCCGATTTCGTATTGTACATGGCAAACGAAGCCCGTACAGTTCCTTCTATACCAAGACGTTGCATGAGAGGTTGTGCACAATGATGTCCCGTCCTCACGGCAATACCCAAACGATCCAACAACGTTCCGAGGTCGAAATGATGAATATCTCCTACCAGGAAGGAGATGACTGCTCCCCGTTCGGCTGCTTCACCGAATATACGCATCCGGGGAATCTCTTTCAACCGTTGCAAAGCGTAAGTTGTCAGTTCATGCTCATGGGCGGCTATCTGCTCAAGTCCATGTCCGTTCACGTAATCAAGGGCTTTTGCCAGTCCGGTAGTTCCGATATAGTCGGGCGTACCGGCTTCAAACTTGAAAGGAAGTTCGTTGAAAGTGGTCTTCTCAAAAGAGACATGCTGAATCATCTCTCCTCCTCCCTGATAAGGCGGAAGGCGGTCTAACCACTCTTCTTTTCCATAAAGCACTCCGACACCTGTCGGACCGTATATTTTATGGGCAGAGAACACCAGAAAATCAGCATCCAACTCCTGTACGTCCACTTTCATGTGAGGGATAGACTGTGCAGCGTCTATCAGGCAAGGTACGCCGTGCGCATGAGCCGTTGCAATCATTTCTTTCACCGGATTCACCGTACCCAGCACATTCGAAACATGAACCACGCTGACTATTTTCGTTCGTTCGGAAAATAGTTTTTCGTATTCATCCAGCAAGAGTTCGCCTTTGTCATTCATTGGAATCACTTTGATGGCAATTCCCTTTCGGGCAGCCAACAGTTGCCAGGGAACGATGTTACTGTGATGTTCCATTACGGAAAGAATCACTTCATCCCCCTCTTCCATAAATTCGTCGCCAAAACTGGAAACAAGCAGGTTGATGCTTTCCGTTGTTCCGCGAGTAAAAACAACTTCGTTCGTGCTACGGGCGTTAATAAACTGACGCACCGTTTCACGGGAAGCCTCATGCAATTCCGTAGCTTGTTGCGAAAGATAATGCACGCCGCGATGCACATTGGCATTAACGGAATAATATTCATCCACTAACGCATCAACCACCAGACGGGGTTTCTGCGTCGTCGCACCGTTGTCGAAATAAACCAAAGGTTTACCGTAAACCGTACGGCTCAATATCGGAAAATCCTCACGTATCTTTTGAATATCCACGTTTATTAATTATTAGTGGTTACTTACAAATGGCACAGCCCTGACATCTATTCAGCTCGCCACGGAAACGTTTCTCTACCAATAGATGCAGGCGGTCTTTCAGTGCCTCCAAACGAATGGTATCAATCACTTCATTGACAAATGCGAACATCAATAACAAACGGGCTTCTTTCTCTGCAATACCTCGTGAACGCATATAGAATAATGCACCCTCATCCAACTGGCCTACCGTTGCTCCATGCGAACATTTCACATCATCCGCGTAAATCTCCAATTGAGGTTGTGTGTACATTCTCGCATCACGCGTAGCACAAAGATTCCGGTTAGTCTGCTGGGAGTTCGTATGTTGCGCATCGGGACGCACCAATACCAGTCCGGCAAACGCACCTACCGACTGATCGTCGAGTACGTACTTGAACAGTTCATTGCTAGTACAGTTCGGTACGGCATGGTCGATGCTTGTATGATTGTCTACGTGCTGGTTCTTATCGGCAATTGCCATGCCACAGAGGTTTATCTCGGCTCCTTCTCCTGCCAACAATACTTCAGTGGTGTTGCGGGTAGTACCATTATGCAAGGTCATTCCATTCAACAATACATTGCTGTTTGCCTCCTGCTTTACATACAGGTTACTGATACGAACGGTGCTTGTATGTGTTTCTTCCAGTTCATACATATCGAATGCCGTGTTCTCACCTGCAAATACTTCAATCACTTGTGTTGCCAGGAAGTTCACGTTATCCATTGCATGGTCACAAATCAGCAGACGGGCTTGCGCACCATCCTCCAGGATGATTAGTACGCGGCGGTTCACCATGAAGTTAACATCTGCACGCAGGATATTTACCAGCTGGATCGGTTTTTCTACCACTACATTCTTCGGCACATAAAATACAACGCCGTCTTGCGCAAAAGCTGTATTGAAAGCAGTCACTCCATCTTTGGAAGTATCTGCCAACTGACCGTAATACTTCTTCACCAATTCCGGATGCTGCCCGGCCACTTCTTTCAAGCTGCCGAAAATCACACCTTCCGGCAGATTGACTTTAGGAAGTGCTCTATTATAAAATGCGTCATTTACCACAAAATACAGGGCGGTACTCATATTCGGCACATCGCACTTAAACACTTCATACGGATTGACCGGAATAGCCAGACGATTCAAGTTTAAACCATAATCCGGTTCAAAATACTTGCTCACATCCGTATATTTGTACTTCTCCATCTTACGGGTCGGAAATCCGAGCCGCTCAAAATCGGCAAATGCAGCTGCACGAGGCGCATTCAGCACTTCGGCGCTATGCTTGCAGATCATTGCTTCCGTCTGTGAGAAGAGGTCTATATATTGTTGTTCAACTATCATAATTTATTATTTGTTATTCTCCTACTTCTTTCTTGATCCAATCATATCCTTTTTCTTCCAGTTCCAGCGCAAGTTCCGGTCCGGCAGTTTTTACGATACGACCTTTATAAAGGACATGTACAATATCAGGTTTGATATAATCAAGCAAACGTTGATAGTGAGTAATAACGATTGTGCTTGTTTCAGGAGTTTTCAGTTTGTTCACTCCTTCCGCAACAATACGGAGCGCATCAATATCCAAACCGGAGTCTGTCTCATCGAGGATGCTCAACCGCGGTTCCAACATGGCCATCTGAAAGATCTCGTTCCGTTTCTTTTCACCACCCGAAAAACCTTCATTCACCGAGCGGTTAGCCAACTTATTATCCAACTCTACTACCGCACGTTTCTCACGCATCAGTTTCAGAAACTCACTGGCTGTCAGCGCAGGCAGACCTTTATATTTGCGTTGCTCATTCACAGCAGCACGCATAAAGTTGACCATGCTCACACCCGGAATCTCTACCGGATACTGGAAACTAAGAAAGATTCCTTCATGGCTACGATCTTCAGGACTCAACTCCAACAGGTTCTTTCCATAAAACGTGACCGAACCTTTTGTTACCTCAAAAGCCGGATTTCCCACCAATACGGAAGAAAGCGTACTTTTACCGGAACCATTCGGCCCCATAATAGCGTGCACCTCACCGGGATTCACCGTCAGGTTAATACCCTTCAATATCTCTTTGCCATTAATGCTGGCATGCAGGTCTTTTATTTCTAACATGATTATATGTACTATTTTTCCATTTACTATTTACTATTAAAAACCCATACTACCGACAATTTACCTCCTACAAGCGCGCAGCCAAATAGTAAATCGTAAATTGCCAACTAGTAAATCACCCCACACTTCCTTCCAACGAGATAGTAAGCAACTTCTGTGCTTCTACCGCAAATTCCATCGGAAGTTTATTCAATACTTCTTTTGCATATCCGTTCACAATAAGCCCGATAGCGTCTTCTGTCGGAATACCGCGCTGGTTGCAATAGAATATTTGGTCTTCACTGATCTTGCTCGTTGTGGCTTCATGTTCCACCACTGCCGTTTCATTGTGAATATCCATATAAGGGAAAGTATGCGCACCGCATTTATCTCCCAGCAACAGAGAGTCACACTGGCTATAATTACGGGCATTATCCGCTTTCTCGGCCACACGTACCAACCCACGATAGGAGTTCTCACTATGTCCGGCGGAGATACCTTTACTTACAATCGTACTGCGGGTGTTCTTGCCCAGATGAATCATTTTCGTTCCGGTATCAGCCTGCTGATAGTTGTTCGTTACAGCTACGGAATAGAATTCAGCGGTCGAGTTATCGCCCGTCAGAATACAGGAAGGGTATTTCCAAGTGATGGCCGAACCGGTTTCCACTTGTGTCCAGGATAATTTACTATCCACTCCCTTGCAGTTACCGCGTTTAGTCACAAAGTTGTATACACCGCCCTTACCTTCCGCATCGCCCGGATACCAGTTCTGAACAGTACTATATTTTACCTCTGCGCGGTCGTGCACGATTATCTCGACGATAGCGGCATGCAACTGATTTTCATCCCGCATCGGCGCTGTACATCCTTCCAGATAAGAAACGTATGAATCGTCGTCCGCCACAATCAGCGTACGTTCAAACTGCCCCGTGTTACGGGCATTGATACGGAAATAGGTGGAAAGTTCCATCGGACAACGTACCCCTTTCGGAATATACACGAAAGAGCCGTCAGAAAAGACAGCGGAGTTCAACGCGGCAAAGAAATTATCCCGGTAACCTACCACCGAGCCCATATATTTCTTCACCAAATCGGGATGTTCCCGCACGGCTTCACTGAACGAGCAGAAGATAATTCCTTTCTCCATCAGCGTTTCCTTGAAGGTAGTCTTTACGGAAACGGAGTCCATAACGGCATCCACCGCCATTCCGCTAAGAGCCATCTGTTCCTCCAGAGGAATACCCAGTTTATTAAACGTCTTTATCAATTCAGGATCGACTTCCTCCATGCTCTTCGGTCCTTCTTTCTTCTTCGTCGGATCGGCATAATAAGAAATCGCCTGATAGTCAATTTCAGGGATACGGAGATGTGCCCAAGTTGGCATCTCCAGCGTCAGCCAGTGGCGGTACGCTTTCAGGCGAAACTCCAGCAACCACTCCGGTTCGTCTTTTTTCGATGAAATCAGACGAATGACATCTTCATTAAGTCCACGCTCAATGATGTCTGTATGCACCTCTGTGGTGAAGCCGTATTTATATTTCTCCTCCGCAAATTTCCGGACAAACTCATTATCAGTCTTCTTTTCGAGTTCGTCTTTCTGATTGGGTTTCATTTTATTGGGTTCTTCTTGTTGCATCTTTATTCTCTAATATATATTGTTGCGTCATATTCTTCGCAGCAGGGAAAAAGATCCCCGCAAACGTTTCCATCGGATAATATAACAAAGATTCTTCCTTTTTTGTTGCACTAATTAACTTATTATCGCTGTCCACAAACTCTATTGCACCGATCACTACACTCGTTAACAACAGAAACTTAAGTGCTCCCAGCCCACTCCCTAACCAGCGGTTCAGCCAGTTCAGCGAAATTGCCTGCATTGCTTTTGTCAATAACGAAGCTATCAGTACAAAAATCAACGGCACGGCAATCCAAATCATGATAAAAGCCAACACCTGCGCTACTGTCATCGAATCCGTCACTGTCGGGCAAAGTTTCTCCGCCAAAGAGGCATACAAAGCTTTCGCCGCCAACAGCCCGACTATTAACCCCAAAATAGAAGCCAACTGGCGGATAAAGCCTTTTACAAAGCCTACCACCGCTCCGGCGCCTATTACAATAAGGATAATGATATCAATCGTTGCCACGTTGTGATTTATGATTTGTGATTTATGATTTATGTTTCTATGATTATGATCTGTGATTTATATTTCTGTCAGGTGATAAAACAATAAAGTGGTAAGGTGGTGTCCCATATAAAATAGTACCACATTACCACCCATCTATTGTTGCAACCATTACTTCACGAATGGCCTTATACCCTTATAATTCATAAATCATAACTCATAAATCATAAAGTCTGTTTCACTTCTATTTCTTCGAATGTCTCGATCATATCGCCTACCTTCATGTCGTTGCAGTTCACCAGACTGATACACCCACCTTCGTAATGTTGAATACTTCGCGGATTTCGATAGTTGCCGTGATTTGTTCCTTCAGTTCCGGAGCCAACATACCTTCCATAGCAGCCTTCACCTCTTCGATTGCATCGTAGATGACAGAGTACTTACGGATGTCGACACCTTCCTGTTCAGCCATCTTAGCGGCAGCACCCGAAGGACGTACCTGGAATCCGACGATAATCGCATCCGAAGCGGCAGCCAGAGAAACATCCGACTCGGAAATTGCTCCCACACCCTTATGGATGACATTTACCTGGATTTGTTCCGTAGACAACTTGATTAACGAGTCGCTCAATGCCTCAACAGAACCGTCCACGTCACCCTTAACGATGATGTTCAATTCCTGGAAGTTACCCAAAGCAATACGACGGCCCAACTCATCCAACGTAAGGATCTTCTGCGTACGCAAGCCCTGTTCACGAGCCAACTGTTCACGTTTGTTGGTGATTTCACGAGCTTCCTGATCGCTTTCAACGACATGGAATGTATCACCTGCAGCAGGTGCACCGTTCAATCCCAATACCAAAGCCGGTTCGGAAGGTCCTGCTTCTTTGATGCGTTGGTTACGTTCGTTGAACATAGCCTTCACACGTCCGTAGCTGGTTCCTGCCAGTACGATGTCTCCCACTTTCAGAGTACCGTTAGATACCAATACAGTAGCTACATATCCACGTCCCTTATCCAGTGAAGATTCGATGATGGAACCCGTAGCATTACGGTCCGGATTTGCTTTCAGGTCGAGCATTTCTGCTTCGAGCAATACTTTTTCCAGCAAGTCTTCCACACCCATACCTTTCTTGGCAGAGATATCTTGTGACTGATACTTACCACCCCATTCTTCAACAAGGTAATTCATTGCAGCCAGTTCTTCTTTAATCTTATCCGGATTCGCAGTCGGTTTATCCACCTTATTGATTGCAAATACAATAGGTACACCGGCAGCCATCGCGTGATTGATTGCTTCCTTTGTCTGCGGCATCACGTTATCATCGGCAGCCACAATAATGATAGCAATATCCGTTACTTTCGCACCACGTGCACGCATAGCGGTAAACGCTTCGTGCCCCGGAGTATCGAGGAACGTAATACGGCGACCGTCTTCCAGTTGCACGTTATATGCACCGATATGCTGTGTAATACCTCCGGCTTCACCGGCAATTACGTTCGCCTTACGGATATAGTCGAGCAAAGAAGTCTTACCGTGGTCAACGTGTCCCATCACTGTAACAATCGGAGCGCGCGGTTGCAAATCTTCCGGTGCATCTTCTTCTTCAACGATAGCTTGTGCCACTTCCGCACTTACATATTCTGTCTTGAATCCGAATTCTTCTGCCACCAGATTGATTGTTTCCGCATCCAGACGCTGGTTGATGGAAACCATGATACCAATACTCATACAAGTAGCGATAACCTGATTGACAGATACATCCATCATCGTTGCCAGTTCGTTAGCCGTAACAAACTCGGTCAACTTCAATACCTTGCTGTCTGCCATTTCCTGATCTTCCAGTTCCTGCATACGGTTGGAAGCCATTTCACGTTTTTCTTTACGGTATTTGGACGTCTTGTTCTTACCTTTGGTTGTCAGACGTGCAAGAGTTTCTTTTACCTGTTTTGCTACGTCTTCCTCGCTCACTTCCTGTTTGATAACCGGCTTCTTGAAGCGATCCTTATTATTGTTGTTATTTCTTCTGTTATTATTTCCTTGTCCGCCCTGACCGTTGTTATTACCATTGCCGCCTTTACCTTGTATATTAGGTCTCGGTGCAGCAAAGTTGGAAGTCGCAACGTTATTAACGTCTACCTTTTCTTTATTGATGCGGTTACGTTTTTTCTTAGCAGCATCCGCGCTTTCTTTCGGACCGTTCTTCACCACTTTAGAATCATCCTTACGGATTTCTTTGATGATGGCTTCCTTCATCAGTTTCTTCTGATCCTGACGGATTTTCTCTTTCTCTTCACGTTCGCGACGCTTCTCTTCCTTCGATTTCTTCTTCGGACGAGTAGACTGGTTCAATGCAGCCAAGTCGATCTGACCGATCACATTGATCTTCGCGCCTAATTCCGGTTGACGGATTTTGAAAACACCATCATCCTCCGGAGCTTTTTCTGCTACCGGGGTTACTTCAGCCTGTGCAGTTTCCACCTTTTTTTCTTCTTTATGTTCTTCCGCCTTCACAGGTGCAGTTTCTACTACCTTCGGCTCTTCTTTTTTCACTTCTTCTACTACTTTTTCAACTTCTACCGGCTTCGTCTCCACTACAGGTTCCGGCACTACTACGGGCTCAACTACCACTGGAGTAGGCTCTACTACAGAAACAGGAGGTATCACCACCTCTTCTTTCTTCACCTCGGGTTCTCTCTTCTCGGGCTCCTTTTTCACTTCGGGTTTAACGACGGGCCGTTCTACAACAGGTACTTCTTGTTTCTGTTCCGGCTCTTTCTCCACCTTTTCAGGTTTACGACCATTCAGTTTATCCAAATCAATTTTTCCGACAGGTTTAAACTTCGGACGTGCATCCTCAGGTACGACTGTCTTAATCACATCTTCCGACTTCTGTTTCTCCGGCTGCTTTTCGAAGCCTTCAATCGAAACAGACGCCTTATTACGTTCCTTATTCTGACGTTCCTGTATGAAACGCTCCGATTCAAGTCTAAGGTTCTTATCTGTACTAAACTCTTTTACGAGTATAGCGTATTGCTCCTCGCTAATTTTGGTATTAGGATTAGCCTCTACGGTATGCCCTTTCTTTTGCAGGAACTCAACTACCGTCGCGATTCCTACGTTCAAATCTCTTGTAACTTTGTTTAACCTTATCGTCATATTTTAAAATTAATGAATAAATGGAGCTTTAAGAAGTTGAGAGTGGAGAATTGAGAGTTGAGAGTGGAATGAGTATGGATTTCTTTCACTCCCAACTCTCAATTCTCAATTCTCAATTTCTTCACCTTCTTCAAACTCCGATTTCAAAATGCGTATTACCTCGTCCACTGTCTCTTCTTCCAAGTCCGTCTTTTCAATCAACATCTCACGAGGAGCATTCAACACAGCCTTCGCTGTATCAATGCCGATAGCCTTGATGGCGTCGATCACCCATCCATCGATTTCGTCTCTGAACTCGTCGAGATAGATATCTTCATCCGCTACACTCTCATCCAACTCACGGAACACGTCAATAGTGTACTCAGTTAACATACTGGCCAGTTTGATGTTCAAACCGCCTTTACCGATAGCCAGCGAAACTTCTTCCGGTTTGAGGAAAACCTCCGCTTTCTTCTCTTCCTCATTCAGACGGATAGAAGAAATCTTAGCCGGGCTTAAAGCGCGCTGTATAAACAATGAGATGTTCGATGTGTAATTAATTACGTCGATGTTCTCATTGCGAAGTTCACGAACAATGCCATGAATACGACTTCCCTTTACACCTACACAGGCTCCTACAGGGTCGATTCTGTCATCGTAAGATTCTACCGCGATCTTGGCACGTTCGCCAGGGATACGGGCAATCTTCTTGATGGTAATCAAACCATCATTAATTTCGGGTACTTCCATCTCGAACAAACGTTGCAGGAAAACGGGAGAAGTACGTGACAAGATTATCTTAGGATTATTATTCTTGTTATCCACGCGGGCAACTACTGCACGGGCCGTTTCACCTTTGCGATAGAAATCGCTCGGGATTTGTTCGGTCTTAGGCAACAGCAACTCGTTTCCTTCATCATCTAAGAGCAACATTTCTTTCTTCCAGATCTGATATACTTCTGCATTGATGATCGTACCTACCTTATCTATATATTTATTATAAATACTGTCTTTCTCGAGTTCCAGAATCTTGGAAGCCAATGTCTGGCGGAGATTCAGGATAGCACGACGTCCGAATTTGGCAAAGATCACTTCGTCAGTCACCTCTTCACCTTCTTCGTAGGAAGCATCGATCTTCTGTGCTTCGCTCAACGAAATCTGCATATTCGGGTTAGTCAAATCTTCATCGGCCACAACTTCACGGTTACGCC